>Ga0268262_10000041_pt1 | contig 140539 bp, 135 predicted proteins | sample TergutNc150P3_FD_190354 | JGI IMG/M metagenome (GOLD analysis project Ga0268262, IMG submission 190354) | Nasutitermes corniger P3 segment gut microbial community from laboratory colony in Florida, USA - Nc150 P3 (SPAdes) (version 2) | ecosystem: Host-associated > Arthropoda: Insects >...
TTAAAACAAAAAAGAATTTTCACGTTTTGGGAACCTCGCGAGAATATGCACCCTTATTTGAAGCTATGCATAAAAACTTGGGAGAAGTTTCTGCCCGATTATGAAATAGTGATTTTGGACTACTCGAATCTCGATAGATGGCTTGGCAAGGACTTCTATCCTAAAAATCTTTGGACGGATTTCTCGCTGCCCAAGCAGGCGGACGCGGTGCGCTGCGCCGTCCTAAGGCGATACGGCGGCGTGTGGATGGACACGGACACCATAATCACATCATCGAAATGCCAAGACATCTTCAATATCGACAGCGAAATTGTCTTGTTCGGAATGCACATAGGTTTCATAGTGGCGAAGAAAAACGCCTATATATTAAGGAAATGGGAAAGGCGGCTGCAGAGGAAAATACGATTCTATAAATGGTGCAGGAAGTCGAAGCGCGTCAGGAAACTCTTCGCGTTTTTCGAAGGAGGTCGCGAACGGCTTGCCGAACGCCTTGAGAGGTGGGACTATCTCGGCAATTCCATCCTAAACAAGATGCTCCTGCGCTCGTCTTTGAAACGATACGCGCCTGTCGACAGGGAGAAAGCAAAAGCGCTGCCCGAGGTCGTCTACGCCAAAGAGCATGACTGGGCTAAGGAATCAGCCGCCGACCCGGTGACCGTGTATAGAAAATTTTACTTCGAAAACGATTTTGTAAACTACGCCCTACACGATAATCAAGGAATAATCTATCTTCACAACTCATGGACGCCCGATAGCTACAAGCGGATGAGTGAGAAAGAGTTCTTGAATCAAGACATAACATTGTCCAATATTTTGAGGCGATTACTTGATAATCAACAGTAATCCAGCACGACCCGCTTTTTTGCTTGATTTTCGCTCTCGCCTCTGCTATCCTTGACAAATGTTGAATTTCTAGGGTAAAAGCGCCATGGCGATACTCTCTAAGATTACAGGACTCTTCTCATCCGACCTCGGCATAGACCTAGGTACGGCGAACACGCTCATATTCATGAACGACAAGGGCATAGTCTTGAACGAACCCTCAGTCGTCGCCATCACCGAGGAAGATCACGGTCGCAAGGAAATCTTGGCCGTGGGCGAGGAAGCCAAAAAGATGTTGGGCCGCACGCCGGGCAACATCCAGGCCATCCGTCCCATGCGCGACGGCGTCATAGCCGACTTCGAAGTGGCCGAGGCCATGATAAAATACTTCATAAGGAAGGTTCTAAAAGGCAGGAGCCTAGCCTTCCCGCAGGTCGTCATATGCGTGCCCTCCGGCTCCACCGCGGTCGAGCGCCGCGCCATACAGGAATCCGCCGAGGTCTGCGGCGCCCGCAAGGTGTATCTCATAGAGGAGCCCGTCGCGGCCGCCATAGGCGCCGGGCTTCCCATCGACGAGCCGACCGGCTCCATGGTGGTCGATATAGGCGGCGGCACCACGGAAGTGGCCGTGCTCTCGCTGGGCGGCATAGTCTATGCCACCTCGGTGCGCTGCGCTGGCGACAAGATGGACGAGGCTATAATCAACTACGTGCGCCGCAATCACGGCCTGTTGATAGGCGAGCGGAGCGCCGAGATAATCAAGAAAGAAATCGGCTGCGCCGTGCCTGACAACGACAAGGGCGGCCGCACCATCGATATAAAGGGCCGCGACCTGACCAACGGAATCCCGCGCGAAATCACGCTTTCCGAGGTTCAGATAGCCGAGGCGCTCTCCGAGCCCGTGCGCGAAATCATCAACGCGGTCAAGGCCGCTCTCGAAAACACCGCGCCCGAGCTGGCCTCCGACATAGTCGATAAGGGCATAGTCATGACCGGCGGCGGCGCGTTCCTTAGGAACCTCGACTTCGCCATACGCCACGCCACGGGCCTTCCCGTGACCATCGCCGACAATCCGCAGAGCTGCGTCGTCCTCGGCACCGGCAAAGTGATGGCGGACGTGAAGAACTACAAGCATATACTTTCCAGCATGTACTAGGGTTTTCTCATAAACGGGAACATAGAAAAATACAAAGCCGCCTGAGCGCCTTCGGCGAATAAAGAACATGTCTGATTAGTTCTTGCGGTTAGGCCGCGGCCATGTCGTCTATTACAAATTGCAAATTCTTGCGGCCGAGGTACTCGTTTACGCGCGCCTTTCCGGCGACCTTGAAGTGTTTCCCGATGCCCGAGAGCAGCGCCTCGCCGAGCACGGTGTCCGCGCCGCGGTAGAGTATGGCCGGGATTCCCTTGCCGTTGTCGCTCGCGAAGTACGCGCGGATGTTGCCGCCGCCTATCGCGTCGCTCGAGCTGAGCCTCGCTCCGAGCAAAGCGAATCTGGGTTCCTCGTTGCCACTGCCGAATGGCTCCAGTACCTCTATGCTTTTCATGAGCTCGTTGTTGACGCCCGAGGGGTCGAGCACCGCGTCTATGGTGAGGACGGGAGTCTTGCCCGCCTCGCCGCTTGCGATGAAGCCCTTCAAAAACTTTTTGAACTCAGGGATCTTTTCGATCGGAAGGGTGAAGCCCGCGGCCATGAAGTGCCCGCCGCCCTCGATCAGGATTCCCTCCTCCTTCGCGCGAATGATGGCCGCGCCTATATCCACGCCCACTATTGAGCGCGCCGAGCCGTTAGCCAGGCCGCCCTCGAGTTCGGTCGCGACCAGCGCTGGCACTCGGTATTTTTCCTTGAGGCGCCCGGCGATTATGCCTATCACGCCCGTGTGCCAGTCCGCGCCCGAGATGAATATGAACCCATCCTCTTCAAGCGACGAGCTTTCCATCTTGCCCTCTGCCGCCTGTATGACCGCGTTCTCTATGGCCTTCCTCTCATTGTTGAAGTTGTCGAGCTTGGCCGCGTAGTGCTCGGCCTCGAGCCGGTTGTCGGTGGAGAGGAGTTTTTCCCCAAGCGAGCTGTCGCCCACCCTGCCGCCCGCGTTTATTCTTGGGCCCAGTATGTAGCCGAGGTCGAACGCGGTGGGCGCCGCACCGGCATGCGCTATGTCTGAGAGCGCCTTGAGGCCGGGGTTGGTACGCTTCGCCAGTATCTTGAGGCCGGCGGACACGAACGCGCGGTTCACTCCGACAAGCGGAACCACGTCGCACACAGTGCCGAGCGCGACCAAATCCAGGAGCGAGAACAGGTCGGGCTCTGCGCCGCTTTTGTAATGCCCTTTTTCCCGGAGCAGCCGGTTGGCGGCGACCGAGAGCAGGAACGCGACGCCGCACGCTGCGAGGTTGGAGAGGCCGCTCGTGTCGTCCACGCGCTTCGCATCGACCACCGCGGCCGCCTTAGGTATTGCGACCTCGCTCTCGTGGTGGTCGGCTATGACCAGAGAGAGCCCTATCTTTTCGGCCTCTTCGGCCGCATCGAACGCGGTTATGCCGCAGTCCACGGCCACGACGAGAGCCGCGCCCTTTTCCTTCAGACCCCGAAGGCCCGCGGCGGACAGGCCGTAGCCCTCGTCCTTCCTGTCCGGAATATGCACGAAGATTTTGTCCTCCGGCACGCCCGCCATGCGCAGGAAGCGATGCAACAGCGCGGAGGCGGTCGCCCCGTCCACGTCGTAGTCGCCGAATATGCCTATTCCTTCGGAGTTCTTTATGGCGTCCGCAACGCGCCGCGCAGCCTTGTCCATGTCCTTCATGGTGGATGGGTCGGGAAGCAGGCGCTTGAGCTTCGGAGCTATGAAGTCCGCGGCGGCCTCGGGCGATATGCCCCGAACCAGCATGACGCGCGCGACCACGTCCGCGATGTTGTTCTGTTGGCTGACGCGCCCGGCGAGAGTCTCATCGACCGCCGCGAGCTTCCACTCTTGGCCCATGATGGATTTTTCTACGATTGCGCCCCTCTCTCCCATTGCGTTGCGCCCTAGAACTTCACGAAGATTTCCGTGCGGCGGTTGGTCGCCTCGGCCTTGGGAGAAGTTTCCGGCACCGCGGGGCGCCTGTCAGAGACCGCGAACGCACGGACGTTCCCGCTGGGCACCCTGTTGGCTATAAGCTCGCGCCGTACGGTGAGTGCGCGTTTCTTAGATACCTCGAAGTTGGCCTTTTTCGCGGCCTCGGGCTTCAAGCCGCGGGAAGCCGCGCTGGCATGGCCATAGACGCGCGCATGCGCTTCCTTTTCGAGCATGAATCCGGCAACCTCGGCGATCGCCGCCTTGTCGCGCACGCTTATGTCGGCTCTTCCGTCCTTGTGGTATATGACCGAGGCTAGGAAGGTTATGCTGCTCTTTCTTGACTCGGGAAGTCTGGCCGCGGAGCGAGGCCTGGGCTGCTGCGCCGCGGCGACAGTTCGTTCGGCAGGAGCAACAGCAGGAGCGGTAGGCGCGGTGATGGTGTGCTCGACAGGCTCGGCGCTTTTCACGAACGGCTTGGCCGCGGGCGCGATATAGAGGTCGTTCGTGAACTCCACGCCCTCGACCTGCTCCCTGGAGCGGATGATGATCACGCGCTGGATCGGCACGAGATTCTGTCTCTCAATTATGACCGGAACTTTGGCGCCGGCCGTTTCGACCGGAGCGGGGGCGGGCTGGATCTCAACCCATGTTTCAACCTGCTGCGTTGCAGAGGAGGGAGCTTCCATTTCCGGGAGTAGGGGTTCGGCCGCGCTCGACACTTTGGTCGCGCTGGAGCCGTTTGAGAGCGACTGCGCGTTCAGCGGCACCTCGACCCTGTTGTCGTCCGCACAGGAAGCTATGAGGATAAAAGCTGCGGGGAAAAGAAAGCGCGAGAATTTCATTTTAATCAACCTTTCAACCCCTCGACCTATAATGTTTTTTTGTATAATAGCAGGGGGGAGACGGAGAGTCAATTTATATTTTGCGCTAATTTCAGGAATTTCTCCGGCGGGATTTCCTCCGCACGCTGAGTGGGATTTATCCCCGCCGCCGCGAGGGTTTCCGCTCCCATGAAGCCGAGCGTGGTGCGCAGCATTTTCCGCCGCTCGGAAAACGCGGCTTTGGCAATCTCCTCCAGCCGCTCGAGCGTTTTTTCGTCTGGCATATCCGGCCGGGGGAGAAGCTGCACGATGCACGACGTCACCTTGGGCGGCGGTACGAAGTTGGTGCGCGCTACCTCGAACAGAATCTTAGGCCGCGCCATGATCTGCGCGAGAATCGATAGGCGCGAATAGTCCTTGCCGCGGGGCTTCGCGACTATGCGCTGTCCCACCTCCTTCTGGAACATCAGCGTCATGGAATCGAGGTTTTTCATCATGTAGAGCCAATTTATTAAGAGCGGTACCGAGATGTTGTAAGGGAGATTGGCCGCGATCGCAATCTTGCCGCCCTCGCGTTCGGCAACCTCCGCGTAGTTTATGCGGAGCGCGTCGCCCTGGATAATCTCGAGCCGCGCCGCGCCGTAATGCTCCTGCAGTTCTTGAAGAATCCCCGTGGCGCGCTTGTCGAACTCGACCGCTATCACCTTCTTGGCGCCGTTTTTAAGCAGTGCCCGGGTAAGGGCGCCGGGGCCGGAACCCACTTCCACCACCGCGGTTTCGCCCAGATGTGGTATCGCCCGCGCTATGCGGTCGGTCAGGTTCATGTCCATTATGAAGTTCTGACCGAGCGATTTGAGGGCGCTTATGCCGAACCTCCGGATAAAATCCGATATGGGAGGAAGGCCGTCGTACGCGTTGCTCATGCCCCCATGATAACAGACTCCTTGACATTTGCAAGCGGCATGTTATATTCGGCGCGAAAGGGAAGGTGACCATGGCTGACAGAGGTTCTAAGCGCGTTTGCCCGTTCTGCGGAGCGGTGTTCTACGATCTGGGGAAGGCGGAGCTTATATGCCCCTATTGCGGGAAGAAGCTGGAGGCCGCGCTCGAGATAGATTTCATAAAACGCAAGAAGAAGGCCGAGAGCAAGCAGGCCGCCGCTGGCGCGGAAAAGGAAATGCACGGCATAGACGAGATCGAAACGACGGGCGACGACGAGGGCGAGATATTCTTGGACGACGAGGCCGCGGACTTCGGTGCCTCGCGCGAAGACGAGTAGCCCCTACCTGTTCCACTCGTCCACGCGGGCGAGATGGTTGAATTCGGAATATTCCTCTATGGTGCGTCCGACCTTTGACGGGTTGGGTCGCGACAGATACGGCGTATCCGCCGAAGAGAAGAGCTTTATCACGGACTTCAGGCGGGCCTCCGCCTCCTCCGCCAACTGCGCTGCGTTCTTGAATGTCGCGGCTTCCATTTTCGAGAGCGATATGTAGACCAGTTCCGACACGTCGGTCGCGGGCACGGCCGGGAATCCTCCGCGCATTAGTATGAGAGCTTCGAGCGGAAGCTGCGGCGAATAGCCTTCCTCGACTTCCGTCCTGCTCGGCGCCGTGCCGGTCTTGTAGTCCACGATTACGGCCTTGCCGCCCATTATGTCTATCCTGTCCGCGCGCGCCGAGAGCGTGAAGTCCGGGGTCAGTTTTATCTCGCCCTCCACTTCGAGAAACGATTGTGCGGCCGGATTGTCGCGCTCGTACTTCGCCATGAAGCGGGCGATTTCCTTAAAGCGCGCGCGCCAAAAATCGATGGAGTCCATGTCCTCGTATTTGAGGGCGCGGCGCAGCAGTTCGGCCTCTATCGCCCCCTCGCCCATGTCGCCGCGCTTCTTGCAAGCCTCGAGCGCCTTGTGTACCAAGTTGCCGAAATCCGCGGCGTCCTCTTCGGGATCGAGAGGCTCGAGTTGGCGGAGATTCAATATGTGGCCCGCAAAAATCATATAGGGGTCGCGATAGAGTTTCTCAATCGACGTGGCGGAGAGGCGCTTCGGCCGGGCATCTGCGGGCGGCTTCGGCGCGGGTTTGGCTATGCGCGAAGAGGGCAGGGAGTCAAGCTCCTTCGCCGCGTTCGATATGTAGTCAGAATACTTGCCGTCGAGTTCGAGGTTGGAAAGCTCTAGCACGGCTTCCAGTTTCATGAGCCAGCGCGAGGGCAGGGCGCCGGACGCCCTAGAGCGAGTCAGCAACACGCGCGGCGAGCAGAAGAACTCCGCGAAGTCGTGGCTGGAGAGTCCAATCTTGCGCTCGAGCAGAGGCAGGCCGAACTTCGCGCGCATTTGCGCGCTCATCCACATGTCCTCGGCCGTCTGGCTCGGGAACGAGCCTTCGTTTAGCCCCGCCATTATCACGAAGTCTGCGGGGAGCAGTCGGGCTCCCAGCGAGTTAAGTATGACAATGCCCCGTGTGCCGTGACTCTTGGGGCGCAGGGTTTGTGAGGCCAGCCAGGACGCGATAAAGCGCGGATAGTCCGCAGCTCCCATATGGGAAATCCCGTCATTTGAGAGCTTTTTCGCGTCGTCCAGAAGCGTATGCAAAATCTCCTCGGTCTGGCTTCCCATGTCGCCCGTGAACAGGAGTGTTTCGTCTGCGATTTGTGCGATGATGTTAAGATGCTTTTCAAGCAGCGTCGAGAGGGACGCGGTCGTTTTCAAGTCGAACTTGCATGCGGTTGCGAATTCCCCGAAGGTCCTGTAAAGCCCGGGATTTTCACGTAGCAGAGCCAAGGTACCCTCGAGTCCATGCGCCCCGGTCTTGCCACGCAGAATGCGCTCCAGTTCGTCCGCGATGGAACCGAATTCCCCCCGCGTGAACTTGTGTTTCAAAATCGCAATGGTGTCAAGTGGAGTCCAGCCGGATGCTATCGCGTTCGCGACGAGCGCTATGTAGTTGCCGGCAGAGAACTCGCTGGCGCCGCGGCCCGCGGAGTCGTCCGCGACTATGTTCCAGCGAAGCAGCAGTTGCGACACCTGCTTCGCGATTTTCCTGTCGGGCGTGATAAGGTGCGCTCGCTCGCCCTTTTCGTATGCGTCGCGCAGCGCGAGCGCAATGCAGAACGCCTCCTCGCGTTCGGTGTCGAGCTGGAGGAGGCTGATGCCGGCAATGGAAGAATCCTTGTGTTTTTCCTGTTCGCGCCATCTTGCCGCGGCCCCGAAATCCAGCATTATGTCGCTGGCAAGCGCCGCGCGTTCCGCCCTCGCGCTCGTAGCGATGTCGCGTACGTCTTCACGCTTGGCCCCGATTGCGTCGAGTAGAATCTTCATGCCGTATTGCGGATGGTTCTGCCGTACCGCCTCGAAATCCTCCTCCTTCATGCGCTTGTCGAGGCCGGGCAGTATCACGTGCCCGTTCGGCATTTCCGCGATGAACGAGAGCAGTTCGCGTATGGGAAGCAGCGAGCCGGTCGAGCCCGCGGCTATGATGGCGCCCTTGGGCGCGTGCTTCTTCCATGCGGCGATCTGGCGCGCGATGAGCGAGGTCTTGCGTGCCACGGGATCCATATACCCGCGCTCGGCTAAGATTTTCGGGTACGCCTCTGCCGCGATTTTCAGGAACTCGAGGGTCTCGCGCCAATATAGGGAATACTCGCTCGGGGCGAGGTCGGCGAGCCCGTCGAACGAGAGTTTTTCCATCTGGACGGTATCCATTAGCCGCGCGAGGTCGCTCGCCCTGGCGACCGATTGCTCGAACGTGAGCGAAGGCTCCTTCGCCCTCACAAGCCGCGCGAGTATAAGCGAACGCTCGAGCTCGCCTATGGCCGGCGGCAAGTCTTCCAAAAGCTCCTCGTTCTCGTAATCTATGAAGGCCATGTCCTCGTCTATGTCGCCCAGAGGCAGTATCGCAGGGAGTTCCGCGGCGGCCGCGTCGCCCCGCCACATCTCCTTGAGCTCGCGCACCGCGCGTTTCGTGGGCAGGAGTATGGCCGCGACTTCGCCCTTCATCTTCGCGAACTCCGCCACGCTCGGGAGAAACGCCGCGCCGAAAGGTATGTTGTAGAGGTTTGCCATGAAGGTATTTTAATGTTGCGTTTCGCGGTTGTCTATTGTAATCTTCCTCCAAGGAGAAAGTTTAACCGAGGGGCAGAAAGGTAAAAAAATGAACGCGGAATGGAATTACAAATTAACCTTGGATAGTTTTCTCAAAAGATCCATAGACGGCGGCTTGCTGTTCATGGCGGGAGACGACGACAGGAGCAAATGGCCTACGCTGGCCTCGTCGGACGAACCGGCGGCGATTTATTGGAAATTCAGGGAACTTTCGGAAGCCCCCAAGGAACTGCTGGCCGCGGCCGGAGACCTCATGGCGGCGAAAATAGATATGATAATCGAGGAAAAGGGCTTGGAGCGGGGTAAAATCCGGCTCGCGCCCGTGCCGATGGGATCGATCGGTTTGACGGTCGCCGCTTCCATAAGCTCCAACATTCCCTTCCTGTTGTTGCGCGACGAGGAAAAAGGCCACGGCACCGGTGGCAAGATAGTCGGCAAGTACGAGAAAGAGCATAGCTTATGGCTCATCGAAGATGTCGCCACGTCGGGCGGATCCACCGAGAAGGAAGCGGACAGATGGCGCAAAGATGGAATCATTATTGAAAATGCGCTGGTACTTTGCGATCGCAAGGGCGGAGCCGAGGATTCCTTGAAAGAGAAGGGGATTGCGCTCCACAGCTGCTTCACGCAGGACAAGGCTCTAGAGCAACTGACCGACCACCCGAACTATGGCAGGGTGATGAGTTGGCTTCAAGAAGAAAGATGGCCGAAAAAAACGCGCTAATATAGCACCACGCCCCATATAACGGCGACGTTTATAAAAGAGAGCAGGACGATAAGGCTGCCTATGTCCTTCGCTTTCTTCGCGAGTTCGTGGCGGTCGGGCGAGACCAGATCGACCACGACCTCTATCGCCGTGTTCGCAAGCTCGGCGAATAGCACGAGGAACAGCGAGAGGCCGAGCAGGATTTTCTCTGCCGTGCTTGCCGATATGAGCGCTATCAGGACGGCTCCGAATAAGCAGAATAGTAGGTCTTGGCGGAACGCCGCCTCGCCCTTGAACGCCGCCTTGAATCCGTCGAGCGAATATGCGAACGCCTTCAGTATGCGCATGATTCCTGTGTGTTTGGATTTCATTACCATAGCTCCTTTTTGTAAAGCACCTTGGGCTCGGCGTATGAGGCCGAGAACGGCGAGCGGGTTTCAATGCCGTCGAGTCCGGTTATTCCGGCTAGGCTCGCCGCTGCGAACGGAAAGTCCTGCGTGTTGAACTTGCGCGCCGTGTCTATCGAGAGGGGCCGCGTACGTAGGAATTCCTTGTTCCGCCATAGTATGAACGGAATCTCGAACATGTTGTTCCTCGCTATGGCCGTGGCATGGCAGAAGCAGGAGCTCTCGTCTATCGCGTCTTCGCCGTGATCCGGGAAGTAGAGAAGCGCGCTGACCCCCCCCGCCTTACGCAAGGTTTCTATCATGGAGCGGAGAGCATAATCGAGATACAATGTCGCGTTGTCATACTGCGCCATCTTCTCCATACGCGCGCTGGACTTGTCTGAGAACTTCTCGAACGTCGCAGGATAGCGGTTCTTGTATGCCCAATGTTGGCCGTCGAGGTGCAGGAAGATGGCCTTACTCTCCGCCGGATCCGCGAGCGCAGCCTTCAGCTCCGGGATCAGTTTCATATCCCCGAACCCCTCGTTCCCTTGTATATCGGAGTGGAACTTCACGACGTTCGCCTCTGCCGCCATGATCGACACGCCCTTAGCGCCCGTGCCGTAGTCCATGTTGTTGTCGAGCCACCAGGTCTTGAACCCCGCGTCGTTCAGCATGTTGACTACCGAGCCTTTCTTGGTTATGGGCTCTTTGTTGTCGTAGGTCGCGAAGGTCAGCACGTACGGCAGAGCCTTTAGAGTGGTGGGAAAAGGCGTCGCGACGTTCTTGTATAACGATAGCTCGCCCGCTATCTCCGCGAGCCTCGGATTGGTCTGGCGCGGATACCCGTATAGAAAATGATGTTCCCGCGCGTCCGACTCTCCGATGACGAACACGTAGGTCTGTTTGCCGGAGTAGCTCTTCTTAAGGCCTGCGAATGGAGGAAAGCTGCGGTTCCTGGATACGGACAGCGAGCCGTATTTTTTCAGCATTTCCTTCATCTCGAACACGGCGGGCTTGTAGCGCTCCTCCGTCCGCGCCACTTTCTCGAGGCTTGCGAGCATGACTACGAAGGTTATCTGCATGAATAGCTTGAAGTGCGGGAGGTTCTCTATGCTCCGTATCCTTAGGGTGAGTGCGAACGCGGCGATGAATCCGATTATGCCGAGGACGATAAGCGGCGAGGCATATCCGCCCACGAACCCGGCCGCCTCTGTCAGGTGCGTGTCGAACAGGGCGAACCACCCGCCCTCGTCTATGACCTTGCCGAACATGGTGTAGTGCGCTATCCGGAATCCCGCCGGTATCCAGAGCAGCAGGAACATTATGATAGTCCATATCCTTATCCGCTTCGGCCATACGAACACGGGGAAGAGGAATATCGAGGCGGAGAGCATGGCGAACCAGGGGTTCGAGCTGCTCCACGCGATGCCTACCCGCGTCTTCATGTCGATGTAGATGGGGAGCGCGCAGTAAAGCCAAAGCCAGAGTATCGCGCCGTAGGTCTTCGCCCGATTTGGAATCTTTGCCTTCAATTTTCCTCCTTCATGTCGGGATTGCTCCATTGCATCGGGAGCCGCAAGGTGCTGTTCGTCATGGGACGAATTATAATCCCTCTGCGGAGCTCAATATCGGCTGAAAACTGACACTCGCGCAAATAAAACGCCTAACAGCGTTAAATGGTGGGCGTTAAAGGACTCGAACCTTCGACCCGCTGATTAAGAGTCAGCTGCTCTACCAACTGAGCTAAACGCCCGCCCGCGCGACATTATACTCCCGCGAGGACTAAAAGCAAGGATAAAATTTGGCGCGAAAGACCTTGACTTCCATAGGGTTTTGGATATAATTTCGCGGCAAGTTCCCATCGTCTAGAGGCCTAGGACTCAAGATTCTCATTCTTGCAACCGGGGTTCGAATCCCCGTGGGAACGCCAAATCAAACCTCGGACCCTCAAGCTCTGCAAAAGTGGCGAATAACTGCGAGGGTTTCGGGGTTCTAAATTTTTCCCCGCGATTGTATGCCCATTTGTCTTTAAAACAGAAGTTTAGTACCCCCCTGCCTTAACTTAAGGTCGCCAGTCCATCATATCCCTTTTTATTTATGCAGGATTAGCTATTATAATGGGGATTAAATTCTGTATTCTGGTGTATAGGTCGATGTCTGTTTCCCCTGCATCGATATCAATGATAAGGCTAAATCGTGATAGAGTATCCTTTGCAGGAATCGTTGCCCTGTTCTTCCACCACCCGGCGACGCTATATATGGCAATATTCCGCATAGTCGCTAAATCAGCCCCTTTAATTTCTAAAGTATCCTTATGGATGGAGCCTCTAGAACGTGCTCGTGTGCCGTAGAACCAGTCCAGACCATCATCCTGTCTTGAGGCTTCGCTCTCTTCGATTTGAATAAGGCTGTTTATGCGGGCTTTAAATTGTTCTAAGCTTTCGGCGGGACGCTGCAAATCGAACCGCAAATTGTGCGATTGATAAGCGTATTTGTTTTTATATCCGCGTTCGCTCGGGTTTGGCTTTATAAAATAAGACAAAGTGATTTTCAGCTTAATTTTTGCGTCGCGTAACTCATTTTGTAATACATCATCCGGCCACGGCAAGGGGAACGTAAGGATTTGTGAAATTTTTCCTTTGGTGGGGACGTTATTGTCATCGAGTTTTTGCTTGAAGACCTGCAAACTTTTCTGCGAGATAAGTGTAAGTGCGTTAGACGCGCTATACTTGGCCTTTTCTAAATTGGGCACTCCGTATCCGAATATATGAGATAATTCGGCCCGTTCTGTTTTCCCGTGATTGGCTGGAAGTTTTGCCAACATGGCTTCTGTCCATTCTGCCGAATGGACGACAAGTCCGCGTATCGTTTCTGGCCAAAAATCTGGATACTTCGCCATAAGTTCACCCATAAATTGACCGGCTAAACCGGTAGACGCGCTCGTGCCGTTTATACTTGTGAAGGGTTGAACTCTAAAGTTTTTAGCACAAGTGACTAGATCAAAAGCATCATGCGCAACAACATTGCCATCAGCTTCAACAACTTTATTTCCGCCCTCAAATAAAACTTCTGGCTTTATAGGCCACTGCGATTCAAACAAACAAGAAGTTCTAGAATGTGGAGAAATTTCGCCAGGGTTTGCAAATGGCACAACCCCCATAACTCCCCCAAGAGTTGCATCGCATAATTCAGTGTAAGAGCCAACAGATAGAATATTCCACGCTTGCGAGGGGCTTTCAACAGAAGCATTTTTCTGTTCTTGTTCATAATTAGGCACCCCTATAATTCCTCTCATATTCCCAACAGAAACAGCAAACAGCTTTTGTCGTTCAAACGAAAGTTTGTCCATATACGCTGACCAGCTTGAGGGTTTCCCTTTGTGTTTATCTCCCATATCCTCAGTAACAGGCATAACATAAGCATTATTTACATTCTCGCCAATTGTTATGCCCACAGCATTCTCTGTAATTATTCCATAGAATTCTGGATTGTTTATGATATGGTCAAATAATTGAACCCCCTCTATTTTATGACGAAGGATTATGCTCGGCAAAGTAGCAGCAATCTGTAAATCCCCAAATAGGGTAAGTCCTCCCATCTCTGTAGCGTGCTCATTGGTATTATCCAAGCTAAATCTTGCATCTGCCTGCTGGTTTCTAACCAAGACAGCATCCAGTAGCGGGTGTCTAGCAATGTAATTTCCATCTAAAACAACAATGCGAGTGTTATCATTGTCGGGATAAATTGTCTTGCGTTGCAAATCGTCGAGTACAGTTTGTTGTTGTTCTTGTGGTTGGTGCAACAGAGGTTTTTTTAGTAATTTAGCAAGGCGAATTTCCGCAATTAAGTTACAATTTGGGATAAACGCGGACAATTCTGACTTTGTGGCCTCACATAGAAAAACTAATCTATCTTCAAATGGGAGCTGACGTTCGTTTATAATAATATTTGCTGCACGTGCTGCTGTGACAAAAGTATTGCAAATCACATCAGTGCCATTGGCGGTGTTGTTTGTAAGCCAAACTTCCCACCAATGTGTGTCGTTGTCAGCAGGAAGCAAGGAAGCGTCATCCGTAAAAAAATCGTCTACACTAACTTGCTCTATCCGTTCTATACTAGCTATATACGGCATAGGATTTTCTGGCACTCGAAGTTCCCCACATCTATTTCTGCGAGGTGTTGGGGTTACGTATTTTTCAAGTACGGCATAAAGCTGGTTGAAAGTTGTTCCAGAGTTTATTCTGACATTAGCAGAAACAACGCCTTCGGCCTCTCTTATAGATAACAGTTCCATATGGAAACGGCTCTTATTTAGATCTTCAAATAGCAAATCATTTCCAATTGCCCCCTTAAATTTTATGGTAATGACAACATTATCTTCACTAGCGCGTTGTAGTTCTTCAAGTTGGCGTTTTAAATTATCCGCGTGTGTTCTTCGATTTGGTCTATTAGGTATATTGGACCTTCCTCCGCCACCTTGTTTCGGAGAAAAAGCTTTTGCGTCTATGTGCCCAACCGGCAATATAAGATGGTCTTTATCCGCTGGCATTTAATATTATCCCCTATGTGATTCAATCTCTTTCACTAGGGCAAGCAGAAGTGCGGTAGTAACGGGGGTGTTGTCTAATACGTTATTTTTGATGGCGCTATCGCAGATTTTGGCAATCTCCGCGTAGCTAACATTGGTCACTCCTTTTTCAATTTTCGACCATTCGATACTTTTACTATATTTGGGAGTAAGATATTTTTTGAAGGTTTCGACCATCAAAAACTTATTTGGGTTCTCATAGCGTAAAACGTCATCGAACCTGCGGAATAGGGCTTTATCTAACAGTTCACTATGATTTGTTGCCGCTAAAAGCAAACTATCCGAGCGGGAGTTTTCTATAAACTGTAGAAATGTATTTAATATACGGCGAATTTCTCCTACGTCGTTCGTGAGGCTTCGACTACTTCCAATTGCGTCAAATTCGTCAAAGAAATATACCCCGCGAATCTTTTTGATGTGGTCGAATATAATACGTAACTTTGAGGCGGCTTCCCCCATATATTTTGTTATAAGTCCGTCCAGCTGAATTGTGAATAACGGTAAGTTGAGCTGTCCCGCCAAAGCCGATGCTGTCATTGTTTTGCCTGTCCCTGGTGCGCCAATCATTAAAATTTTGCTTCTAGGAGATAGACCATATTCGCGTAGTTTTTGCTGCTGTTCCTGTTCTTCGACAATACGTCCCAATTTTGCAGATAGCTCTTCTGGCAAAATGAGTTGATTCAACTTAAGGTCGCTATATTTTGCTTCAAACAACCCCGACAGTTCCCCACGAGGCTCAATGAAAGAAACTGTAGTTACCGCCGAGACCTTGTTATCTATCCTGTCTGAGAATTTTTGTATAAGGTCGGTTAGTTCTTTGGCAAATGTGATATTCCCTTTGCTCGCCTCATGTGCGGCTATTTGTGTTGCAATAGCTTTAAACCGATGGTCGTCACCATTTTTATAACTTTCCAGTAGGGCTTTGACTTGCACCGCCGTTGCCATTACGGACACTCCTTTTGTTTTACCCCTAGTTTACCAGCTTTCGTGCTAAAAAGCAATTGCATAATGGTATATGTATTCTGGGTCTAGCATGTTTACCTCCGTGATTATGGCATTTCTAGGGTTTCTCCGATTATTTGTCTGTGTCAAACAACAGTGACTCGGGCTGATTGCTTTGCTCGCCTCTCCTTTCCGCCACAGCCACGTTGCGCTATGCGTAGCGTGGCGTTCCGCTTGCTCGGTTGTGTCTACGTGTTCTTGTATCCACGCATTTTCCTTGTCTCCGATCTGTATAGGGGTTTGTTTCAAGGGATTGCCTTGCAGGACAGAATTATCCCTATAGACGGCGAGATCATCTTGGGAAAGCCCCATAAGTAAGATTTTCCTTGCGCTTTCCATCATTGCCTCATAGAATTGGCGCCAGGTTCGTTGCAAGACGGACGCCAAGAGTCAAAGGGTGTTTAGCTCAGCTGGCTAGAGCGCTGCCTTCACACGGCAGAGGTCGAGAGTTCAAGTCTCCCAACACCCACCATATGACACAGCCTGAGTTTAATTTGCCCGTAAGCAAGATAAATCTTGACTCGGATTGAGTTCGATATTGAAGTTTTCAAAAAATGCTAATTTCTAGCTGTTATTGAACTCAATCCAGGTTATATTTAATGTTGACCGGACTCCCGGTCGCGGCAATCTCAAAGCTGATACTCTCTTTTTAAGTCAGATAGAATCCTGTTTCGACCCTCATTTTGCTCGTCCAGTAATGTGATCAACTTCTTTATTTTTTCAACGTGATACCCATCGATTTTGATAGTGTGTTGGATTATGTCAAATTGCTGCTGAATTGTTTTTATCTCAGATTTTGCGTCTTCAAAATTACTCGACACAAATTGAGTTATGAAACAATCGCCAAGATACATTTGCGAATGCCTCTGGCAAGGTCTGCAATCCATCACTTTTTTACAGTTATGGCAATTGTAAACCAGCAGTTCAGACGCTGGACCACTCTTTTCTTTTTCCATCAAAAGGACGGTATTCATATCTTGTATCCCGATTACACAGATTTGATAATAGACCATTTTCAATATTTGTCAATAATTGTTTTTAAGTCGTATCTAGTTTGTCCTTGAAATGCTTGATATTCTCTGCTAATCTCTAAAACTCATGGAAGTTGTTAATTCAATAATCGTGTAATATCTTCCACCATAATTGTGAAGGAAAAGACGATGGAATATTTTTTATATTTGGTTTTAATCGTAGTAGGCATACTCGTTTATTTTGCCCCGACTTTTATTGCGAATAATCGCAATATGGCGTCGAGCACCGCGGTGTTTTTGATCAATCTGCTCTTTGGCTGGACGCTCCTGCCTTGGCTAATATGCCTGATATGGGCCAGCGAAGGGCGCGTCGAGAAAAAACAAACTAGAACAAAATAGACCAAAGACAACGAGTAGAGCCATGGCGAAAATCAAAAGATGCTCTTGGTGTCTGGCGGATTCCATATACGTGAAGTATCACGATACCGAATGGGGGCGTCTGGTTGACGACGACAAGAAGATGTTCGAGTTCATGACGCTGGAGTCCGCCCAAGCCGGGCTGTCGTGGCTCACCATACTCAGGAAGAGGGATAACTACCGCAGGGCCTTCGCCGATTATGACGTAAAAAAGGTGGCGAAGTTCGGCGATGAGGATATCGAAAGGCTTCTGAAGAACGAGGGCATCATAAGAAACCGCCAAAAGATCTCCGCTGCTATCGGCAATGCGAAATGCTTCATGGAAATCCAGAAGGAGTTCGGCGGCTTTTGCAACTACATAAGAAAGTTTCTCCCGAACGGGAAACCCGTCGTCAACAAGCCGAAAACCCTAGCCGATATTCCGGCGAGGAGCGGGCTATCCGACGCGATCTCGAAGGACATGAAAAAGCGCGGCTTCAAATTTTTCGGGACTACCATATGCTATGCCCATCTGCAGGCGACCGGATATGTCAACGACCATCTGGCCGATTGCGATTTCAAATAGCCTTTTCACAAAAGCGACATCTGCCCGTCGTCGGATTTTTTCCGCGCCGCGCTCTCGAATTTGCTCAGCTGTAGTAGTTCCTCTTCGATTTTCTTGAGGAACGGCGAGGGCGCGGGATTGTTATAGCTCCCGTAGCGCTTCCTCTTGAGCGCGCGGGTCAGGAACAGGCGTTGCTCCGCCCTTGTCATGCCGACATACAGCAGACGCCGCTCTTCCTCTATGTCCTCCGCACGGTAAAAAGGCATGAGCCCTTCCTCCAAGCCCACTATGAAGACGCACTTGAACTCTAGGCCCTTGGACGCGTGCAGCGTCAGGAGCGAAATCCTGTCCGCCCTCTTGTCGAGCGCGTCTATCTCCGAGAGGAGCGAGACCTCGCGCATGAAGTCCTCCTTGCCCGCGAATTCCTGCGCGAGCTTCGCAAGGTATTGCTGGATATGCTCTTCTCCGCCGAACTTGTCGAGCTGCTGCGATACGGGCTCGCGGTCGGTCAGTTGCTTCAGGAACTTCTTGACCTCTTTGTTGTCGGAGAGCAGGTCGCCCGACATCTTGGCAAAGGGCATGCCGGAGCGCGAGAGCGCTTCGACGAGAGGCTCCAATTGGGAAGAGGCGCGGTACAAGATGGCGAAGTCGGAGAAGGATAGGTCGCCCTCGTCGCCCGAGGCCCTGTCGGTGTCGATGGAATAGAAGTTGTGCCCGCCGATGAGTTTCTCGATCGTGTGCACCACGAATTCCGCCTCGGCCTTGTCCGTGGGCGCCGTGTGTATGGTGATTTTTTCGTGTGGATTGTCGAACGCCGCGGTGATATTGTGCGAGTTTATCATCTGGTTCGATGCGTTGACTATGGTCCCGGTCGAGCGGTAGTTGTTCTTGAGATTCAGCACCCTGGCCTCGGGATAGTCGAGCGCGAACCTGCCGAAGAATTTCTTGTCGGCGCCGCGGAAACCATATATGGCCTGGTTGGGGTCGCCTATGGCGCACAGGTACGCGCCGGCCGGAGCCAGAAGCCGTATCAGCTCGTACTGCTTCGCATCTATGTCCTGGTATTCGTCGACCGAAATATACTTGAACCGCTCGCGATACGATTTCAGAATGTCGGGATTTTCATTAAGGAGTTTCACGGCGAGGATTATAAGGTCGTCGAAGCAAAGCGCGCCGTCCTCGGGCTCGGCAGAAACGTTGAAATCTGGCGCAAGCCCGGCCCGCTCATGGTTTTCCTTGAGTATCGAAAAACAGAGGGAATGGAAAGTGTGTATGTTCGCGTCGCATTTGAGCCTGCTCTTCATCTCGGCGGCGGCGCGCTTTGTGAAGGTGATGGCGAGGCAGTTCTCGGCCGCGACTATGTTTTCGGAGACGAAATGCGCTATGCGGTTCGTGAGTACCGTGGTCTTGCCCGAGCCCGGGCCCGCGACTATCAGGAGCTGCCGCGCGGTATCCTTGACCGCGCCGAGCTGGTGTTCGTCGAGCGAGGCGGCGGCCCGCGTTTTTTTCTCCGGCTGTTGAGCTTTGGATATGGGTTTTTCTATAGTCGCGGGTTTTCTAACTTTCGCCTTGGGGGGTGCGTCGAACAGCATGCCGCCGGATTTTTTCACCTTTAGCTCGTCGTCCTCGAAAAGCCTGATAACGCCGTATTCGCCGTCGAAGCCCGCATGCCTTATGACTTTGCCCGCGCGCAAACGCGAAATCCCCTCGCCAAGAAGCGGCGAGTGCGCCTTTGATATGTCTTCTACGGGTACCTCGCGCAGGATAGAGAGTTCGGTCCCGAGTTTTTGTATCAGGTTCTCGTAGTCGGAAACCACGGCTTTGCTCGCGGTGCCGACCTGCCTTATCTCCGAGAGTATTTCCTGCAATGGCACTAGGCTGAATACCTCACCCGCCGTCGGTGGCGGCTTTATGGCGCCCGTGCGGTCGGCAAGCGCATTGACCCGGTTCAAGACCCCTATGGTAAGAGGCTTGCCGCAGACAGGGCAAATCCCGCCGAGCTTGTTGGTCTCGACGGGGTTGAGGCAGACGTCGCATTTCCTGTGGCCGTCCTCGTGGTACTTGCCTTCTTCCGGGAAGAACTCCACTGTGCCGACATAGCCGCCGCCTTGCTTGAGTGCCTTTAGTATGCCGAAGTAATCCGGCTCGGTGTCGAAGACTGTCGCCTCGCGCGCGAGGTTGGCGGGCGAGTGCGCGTCGGAATTCGACACCAGTCGATACTTGTCGAGGTGAGAGACGCGCCAGTTCATTTCCGGGTCGCTGGATAGCCCGGTTTCAAGCGCGAAGATGTGCTGCGCGAGGTCGCCGTAGCATTCCTCTATGCTGTCGAACCCGGACTTTGAGCCGAGTACGGAGAACCACGGCGTCCAGATGTGCGCGGGGATTATGTACGAGCCTTCGCCCGCCTCGAGCGCTATCTCTAAGAGGTTCCTCGAATTGAGGCCCAGAATGGGCCGGCCGTCGGATTTGATGTTTCCGATGGACGCAAGCCTGTTGCGGAATTTTTCCGCCGCCGCGAGGTCGGGGACGAAGACTACATGGTGGACTTTCCTCGTCTTGTCGCCTTGCTTGTATATGGTAGAAATCTCGACCGAAAGAATAAACCTGACCGGGCTGCTGTTGTCTTTCAGTCTGAAGGCCCCGGATCCGGCCGGAGCGAGCTTTTCCTTTATCTCCGCGAACCATGCCGGATGGGTGAAGTCTCCGGTCGATATGACCCCGAGGCCCTTCTTCTGAGCCCAGGCGGCCAGTTCCTCGAGGTTGCAGCTCTTGCTGGTCGCGCGCGAGTACTTAGAATGTATATGCAAATCCGCGTAAAAGAACATCGTTTCTCCTATCCTGGCGATTATAAGGGCGTCGGCGACAGGATTCAAGAGCGGAGTTTATTCTCCGAAAACTCTTGCGTTTGCGGTTATTAGGTGTTATAATCGCGGGAGTTAAAAGAAAGGACAAACAAATGAAAAAGTATAGCTATCTGTTCGCCCTCGCCCTCCTGATGGCGGGTTGCGGCGACAAGAACCCCAACACGGGCGCCGACGACAACGGCCCGGTCGAGCTTGGCGACGTGAAGCGCGGCGTGACCGCCGGTTCGCAGGAAGACCTTGAAACCCGCGCGGGCAACACGATACACTTCGAGTTCGACAAATACGCCCTCACGCCCGAGGCGACCAAGATACTGAGGAAGGAAGCCGCGTGGCTCAAGCTCTTCCCCAAGACCAACGTCATAATCGAAGGCCACTGCGACGACCGCGGCACGCGCAAGTATAACCAGGCTCTCGGAGAGCGCCGCGCGAACGCCGCGAAGCGCTACCTGATAGTCCAAGGCATACCCGCCGCGCGCATATCGACCGTGTCATACGGCAAAGATAGGCCGATCGCTCTCGGAGATTCCGAGGGGGCGCATGCCAAGAACCGCCGCGCTGTGACGATAGTCGTGAAATAGCTCGGTTTTCAATAATAAAGAGGGAGGCTCCCCGGAGCCTCCTTTTTTAACCCCCACACCGCAACTTGACAAATCCGTCAAAACAGGCTATAAATCCCGACGATGATGAAATTTTTCGACAAGGCCAAGCTGGATCTGTTTCGCAAGTATGCGGGCGTAGTCCCTGCCCTCGCCATAATTCCTATATTCTGGCGCAACCCGAGCGAGCAGATAATAGTGTTCATGTGCCTGATGTCGGTCTATCTGTATTTCTGCGTGGCCGCGCCCCAAAGGGTCATAGACTACGCGAAACTCGGCGCCAAAATCAGCAGAGGGCAGGAGGCGGCGATAGCCCTTTCGGCCCTCGCTGCCACCTACACGGCCATGGCCATAGGCTTCGCCTCGTTCCCGTTCGCGACCGCGATATTTCTGGCGCCCGGCTTGGGCGCGGTGTACGGCACCCTCGCCGTGGCCATTTCTGTAGCCGCCGTCAAGGTCTGGGAGTGGGCGTAGCGCGTTCTTTTTCTTATTGCCCGCACCCCGTTTTTGTGCTATAATAATCCTTAGGAAAGAGGAGAAGGCATGGACTTCACCAAAAGGCTTGCGCTATTGGCTTTAACGCTGTCCGTTGTTGCGGTCGGTTCGGGAGCTTTGCGGGCGCAGCCGGCGCAGACAGTAGCGAGAGCCGCGAAGACTACGGCTGCAGCCACGGCTCAGCGCGCTTCCAAAACCTCCGCCAAGGCGTCCTCCAAAACCGCGCCCAGGCCAGTATCGAGCTCGTCGGGCTACGCCGCCAATACCGTGATGACGCCGGAGGTGTTCGAGCAAAGAGTGGCCTCGCTAGCCGACAAGCTCCTGTACGACTGCCTGAGGCCGAGGTGCGCGGGCGACGTTCCGTACTCCAACTGCTTCAACAAGGATGAGGAGGTCGACAGCATACTAAGGAGCGACCAGACTTGTACCTCCCTGCTCAACAAGGAAACCCAGGAGGTTCGGGACGAGGCGAGAAGGCGCGTGAACGATAACCTCGACAAGCGCTACGAAGAGGCCTGCAAAAACGCGGGCGGCCAGTTCAAGTCTGTCGAGAGGACCTGCCAGGTGAAGATAACTTTCGCCGCGAACAGGCAGGATGGCAAGGAGCTGATAGCCAAGGGCGTGCATTGGAGAGCCTTCGACATAGGCAGGAGCATGACTTGCTCCACATCCACGTTCAGCGTCTCCGACAATGATATGTTCTACAGGCCCGACAAGACCATAGAGCAGGAAATATCCACGATAAACGCGGTGGTCGGCCTCGGCACGAACGTGATCTCCGGCGCCATGTCCGGCTTCGCGTGGCACAAGGCGAACAAGGAGTTGAAGAAGGCGGAAACCGGAATCAGGGATGCGGTGTTCACGTTCAACGATTCGGGCCTGACGTACAAGGGGCAATGCGGCACTTGGATTCATGGCGAGAAGGACAAGGATTGCAAAGGCGACAACAAGACTACGGACGCGCAGGGAAATTGCTACCTGCGCGAAGGTTCGCCGGATCCCAATGTCGCCAAAGCCTGTGGGCAGACTAGTACTTCCATATACGAGAAGATGGACGAGTCCATTGACGGCAATATCAAACCGTGCGGTTCCATCAGCGCCGAGATTTGGCATAGGGACAAGGTCGGTTCCTGTTGGGTGCGCATAACTTTTGCAAACAAGACGGCTCAGGCCGCCGAGCAGAACAGGCTCATTAGAACGTTCGGCATAATGGAGGCGAGCAAAGCGAAGGATGCCCAGCGCGAGCGCTTGAACCAGATTAGTCAGCAGATAATGTTGGCCGCGGCTATGCAGGAAGCGCAGGGCAAGTTCGGCGGCGGGGAGAGAAAAAGAACGACCCAAGTCGTTTCGAATATCGCGGACGCGAATCTTCTGGCTCGACAGGGATTTACTTGCGGTTTCAACGTCCTCAACCAGTATGGGAATGTGCGGACGGATCCCAACAATACTATAATAGTCTGCGAGAAGTATGAGGACGGCGGCAAGGTTGACGAGAAATACTTCACCCCGGTGGCTAATGATGATTGCAAGAAGGCGGATTTGGGTGGCAGCTGCTCCCCGTTCGATTTGAGAATGGCTGCGGCATTCGGACTTATGAATCAGAAGGACTCCAACGTAGGCACCTACGCCGCGGCCTTGAACGCCTACCAAGACGCGCAGAACACCATCAATCGCGAGAGCGAGCGCGTCAAGAACCTGCAGCAGGATGTAGAGGACGCCAAAAAGGGCGTGCAGGATTCCGTGACCGCCATAGGCGGCAACGTGCTGGAGATGTGGGTGACCGACATGACCTATCAGGCCACGCGCGAGCTGGGGAACGGCCATTGTTACATCTGGGCTAACGATAGCAAGACCTGGTATCCATTCATAAAGGAAGGTCAATCCCGCCGTATCGGTTGGAGCAATTTCTAAGGATTGTCATTCCGGCGCTTGACGCCGGAATCCAGGTGAATCATATTGCAATACTATGAGACCCAGATTCCGGTGTCGCTTCGCGCACTGGAATGACGGGTGAGGAAGCGAAGCGATAAGCCTTAAATCGTCTTCCCCATGGCGACGGCGGTGTCGTGCATGCGATTGGAAAATCCCCACTCGTTGTCGTACCAGCTCACCACGCGCACGAAGTCGCTCCCCATGACCGTGGTTTCAGATAGGTCGAACACCGAGGACGCGGAGTTGTGTATGAAGTCGGTCGATACCAGCGGCTCGCTGTTCACGGCCAAGATGCCCTTGAAGCGGGGCGTTGCCGCGGCTTTTTTTATGGCCTCGTTCACTTCCTCCGCGGTGACGGGGCGTCCGGCCACGAACTTAAAGTCCACGAGGGACACGTCGGGCGTGGGCACGCGTATCGAGCTTCCGTCGAGCTTGCCCTTCAGTTCGGGTATGACCTCGCCTATGGCCTTCGCGGCTCCGGTCGTGGTCGGAATCAGGTTGAGCGCGGCCGCGCGCGAGCGATACAGGTTGCCCTTCAGGTCGCGGTCAAGCACGACTTGGTCGCCAGTGTAGCTGTGTATGGTCGTCATGAAGCCGTGCTTTATGCCGAAGGCTTCGTGTAGCACGTGCACGACGGGCGCGAGGCAGTTGGTGGTGCACGAGGCGTTCGAAACTACCAGATGCTCGGCCTTGATCTTGTCGTGGTTGACACCATAGACCACGGTCAGGTCTGCACCCTTGGCGGGAGCGGACACCAGCACGCGCTTGGTTCCGGCGGTGAGGTGCGCCACGGCCTTGTCCTTGTCGGTGAAGATTCCGGTGCACTCGTACACTACGTCTATGCCGAGCTCTTTCCAAGGATACTCCGACGCGTCCTTGATCTGCAGGAGCTTCGCCTTTTGCCCTCCGGCGACGAGATGTCCGCCGTCTATCTTCACGTCCATGGGCAGCTTGCCGTGCACGCTGTCGTATTTTAGCAGATGGGCATTGGTTTCCGGCGAGGCGAGGTCGTTGATTGCGACAACCTCCACGTCCTTGCGCCCGTTCTCGAGGAGTGCGCGGAATGTCAGGCGGCCTATGCGACCGAATCCGTTGATTGCGACTTTTATTGCCATTTTTTCTTCCTTTCTGTTGTGGTGGGTGCATTATAACGCTTGCCAATCCGAGCGTCAAGTGGTATCCTGTCTACCATGCTAGAGCTCTCTAAATTCAAAAAAATCCACTTCGACACGCTGGATAGCACGAACTTGCGGGCGAGGAAGCTCGCGGCCGAAGAGCCGTTCGCCATCATAACGGCCGACGAGCAGACGGCGGGCAGGGCGAGCAAGCCGGACAAGTCCTGGTTCAGTCCCAAGGGGAATCTGTTTTTTACAATGCTCGCGCGTGACCCCGCACTGGTGGGCGAGCGCCTGCCGAGGCTGGCGGCAATCTCCGCGCTTTCGGTCGTAGAGGCGGTGCAGAAGTTCTCTCCGAACGCGCCCCTCCTGATAAAATGGCCGAACGACATTCTGCTCGGCATGAAGAAAGTCTGCGGAATTTTGATAGAGCAGGAGGGCGGCTCGGCGATTATCGGCATAGGCGTGAATGTAGCGATTGTGCCGCCCGCGGGAGTCGCGGTTTATCCGACCGCCTCGTTGGGCTCTTGCTGCACATGCCCGGAATTAGCCGAAGTACTAGCGGAAAAATTAGTCGAGAATATCAACTCCAGCTTCGACGGAGTGCTCGCGCGTGCGCGGAAGTATCTCTTCAAGCTGGGTGAAAAGGTGGTGCTCGACGCGCACGGCAGGCGCGTGGAGGGCGTGTTCGAACGCTTGGGCGAAGGCGGCGAGATGATAGTTGATGGCTGCCCCTTCGTCTCCGGCGAGTTGACTCGAGAAAACTTTTAGCTTTATGCCGATTAAGTCCGCGCTCTAGCGCTTGAAATCCTCGGGCATAGGCGCCGAGAATTTCAACGCCTTCTTCGTTGTAGGATGGGAAAATGCTATATTCGCGCTGTGTAGCATCTGGCGCGGCGCCATGGCCGCCACAGCAGCCGGAGCATAAACTTTATCGCCTAGAATAGGGTGCCCCGCGTCCGCGAGGTGAACGCGGATTTGGTGCGTGCGCCCGGTCTCGAGCGTCAGGCGCAAGAGTGACACGGGCTTGCTCTTACCGTCGGTGAATACCTTCTCGGTGGAGTAATGCGTTATCGCGGGCTTGCCGCCGGCCGCGACGCACATCTTCTCGCGGTTCGTGCGGCTCTTGGCGATAGGTTTGGAGATGGTGCCCGAGCTGGGCGAGATTATGCCCGACACCAGCGCGAGGTATTCGCGTTTGACCTTGTGGATGGCGAACATCTCCGCGAGCTTCAAGTGCGCTGTGTCGGATTTCGCGGCGACCATGGCGCCCGAGGTATCCTTGTCGAGGCGGTGCACTATGCCCTCGCGCCCGAGCACGCTCCCTATGCTAGATAGCTTGCTTTTCGAGAGCAGCGCGTTGACCAGAGTCCCACCCCGCCTGCCCGCGCCCGGGTGCACGACGAGCCCGGCCGGTTTGTTGATGACTATCACGTCGTCGTCCTCGAAGAGGATTTCCACATCTATGTCCTCTGGTTGGCTCGCGGCGCTGCAGGCGGGTTTGAAGTCGGGGATTTCAATTATCTCGCCCGCGGAGATTTTGCTCGAGGGCTTCATGCCCGCCTTGCGGAGCAAGTCGCCGAGTGCGGTGCGGGAAATGTCTTTGATCACGCCGGAGAGGAATTTGTCTAGGCGCTCCCCGTCGCTCGAGGCAGGCACGGCGAGCTTCATTGCTCGTTCGCCTCTATATAGGGTATGGTGCCGCCTATGAACTGGGCGGGCTTCTCGAGCACGGGGGCCTCCCCCTGCGGCGGCTTCGCCTCGTCCTCGCGGAAGAATTCGGAGATGGTCGTTCCCTTGGCGGTGTTGTTGAAGCGGTTGATGAGCTCCTCGTTCGCGCCCTTGTTGAGCTCGCGCTTCTCGCAGTCCTCGAGATATACCTCGAGCCGCGGCACAACGCTGGTGCGCATGAGGTTCCTTATCGCGACCGGGCATTTCATGTAGCCGACCATGGGCTCGTTCCTCGAGATGAACGTGCCGCGCGTCTTGGTCACGTAGGAAAGCATTATCTCCTCGGGCGGCGCGAGGCAGAAGAGCGTTATCATGTTCTTGCCGTTGACCGTCTGGAAATATTCGCTCGAATTCATGGAATAGCACGGGAACGAGGTGAGGTAGAACCCGGCGCTAAGCAGGCGGTCGTCGCGGTGGTTGACGTGCACGCGGTACATCTGGTCGCTTTGCCTGAAGCGCTGTGTCCACGAGGCCTGGGCGGGCAGGGCGGCTATGACGAGAAGGGTTAGGAGCAGATGTCTCATAGGTTTCTCCCTTCGTCGAACTCGACTATGAACCGGGACATCTTGTCCGAGAACTTGAATATCTTGAAGCTGAAGTCGGCCTTTTCGCCCGGGCCCAGCATGCGTACGGGCGGGTCGTGCTCCTGTTCTTGGAGCAGGTTGCCGTTCCTGCTCTCTATGCGGACTATGAGCCGGGGTATCGGCATGCTCTCGCGGCCGGGGTTGAAGATGTAGCCGGAAAGAGGCACGAACTCGTTCGCGCCCTCGCGTATGATAGTCAGGTTCTTCACCACCTCTATGTAGAGGCCGGGCTGAGCCTGCGCGGGTTTTCCGGGGACGGCCGCCTTCGGCGCCTTCGGCTGCGGCTCCTCATGGCCGTAGGGCATATAGAGCGCGGCGAACGTGAACGCGAACACGAGCGCTATGCCGAAGAGGGCGAACATGATGTTCTTCGCGGTAAGGAAATCGGGCATGCTTCCGGCCGGCTCGCTCATGCCGAGGGAGCGGAGCAGGAGCTTCGCGTCGGGCTGCTCGTCCCTGCGGAGCGTCTGCGGGGTCGGTATCGGCCTTGTCGTGGGTGGCTCGTCGTCGGTGATTAGAGGCCGCGGGCGCGCCGCCGTGAATACAAAGCCGCAGGTGGAGCACGAGAACCGCTGGAGCGCGAACTTGAACGCGGACAGCGGCACCTCGAACCTAGCTTTGCATTTCGGGCACTCTATTATCATCTGGAACGCGCCCCCTATCTCCACCTCAGCACGCCGTTGTCGTTCAGCAGCACCCTGGAGCCGGCGATGCCTGCCTTGTCGAGCGAGGCTTTGGCGGCCCTAGCGTCTGCCTCGGTCGCGTATTCGCCGAGGCGCACCTTGAATATGGGCTTGCCATCCTGCGTGGCGCGGAAGATTTTCACATCTCCGTGCCTGACCACCTTGTTCTTGAGCGCTTCGGCCTTTTCATAGGTGGAGTATGCCGCCACCTGCACGTAGAAGCTCTGCGGGGCCAAGGCCGCGGGCGCGCGGGTCGTCGCGGGAGCGGGAACTGCGGGCGTGCTTTCGGCTATGGCGGGCTCCGACGCGATCATCTCCTCGACCAGCACATCGGATCCGGCTTCTTGCTCGCTTCGTCCGCCGGGTGAAACTATTATAGGGCCTATGATGGTAGCCTTCTTGTCGTCGTCGGTTATCATGAGTATGGGCGGAGTCTCACCCTGCGTCGTGTCGGGGCCGTATATGTCGCTGTTCTCGCACTTCATCGCGAGGCGCTTGAGGTTCCTGCTCTCCACTGCGAGTATTTCTACCTTGACTCTGGCGCTCCCGGCCTGCTTCATGCCTATGGCCTCGGCGCTGGCGGACGATAGGTCGATAATCCTGTCGCGCGCGAAGGGCCCGCGGTCGTTGATTTTCACCGTGATGGCCCTGCCGTTCTCGAGGTTGGTCACCCTCGCGAGCGAGGGCATGGGAAGCGTCCTGTGCGCGGCGGTGAATTTGTTCTGGTCGAAGGTCTCGCCGTTGCTAGTCTTGCCGCCGTGGAACTCGGGCCCGTACCACGAGGCCATGCCGGTCTCGCTATACTTCCAGTCTTCGTGGGGGTAGTAGGGCACGCCGTCGATCAGATACGGATTGCCGATTTTGTAATATCCGCAGGGCAGGTTCTCGGTCAACTCTTCGTCTTTGTCGAGCGAAGAGGCGCCCGCGAACTCGTCGCCGCCCGAGGCATAGCCTACGGCGTGGCCGGAAGGCTCGTCAGCCTTCTCGCCGGTCTCGACTATGGGGGAGTCGTCCGGCTCGAAGTTTTCGTCGGTCCAGGAGAAGTTGTCCTCTGCGCCGCCGCCGGACTCCTCAGGCGTATGTATCACGCTCGAGCGCGCGGTTATCTTCTGGTTCGAGCTGCATGCGGCGAGTACGGCGAACAATGCCAAAAAGCTGATTTTTGTTTTAATCATTGGTATCTCCTCATTATCCTCAATTCTACAGTTTTATGCGTAAAAAGCAAGCAAAATAACGCCCAAGGCCACGCGGTAGAGGGCGAATCCCGCGAACGAAAACCTGCGGACGAATCCAAGCATGAACCTTATGGCGAAAAGGGAAAATATGCCGGAGATCGCGACCACCAGGCCCGCCTCGCTCCAGTTTACGACTTCGGGGCTTTTGAGGGCATGTATGAGCTCCCAGCCACCGGCCGCCGCGATTGCAGGCATGGACATGAGGAAGGCGAAGTCGAGCGCCTCGGTGCGGCTCACGCCGCTCCCGCGCATGGTCGTAATCGTTATGCCGCTCCTCGACACTCCAGGCACGAGCGCCGCGACCTGCGCCAGACCAGCGAGGAAAGCCGTTCCGAGCGAAACGTCTTTGTTCTGCTTCCCGTACTTGTCGGCAAGCCAGAGTATTATGCCGAACACTATGGAGCAGACCGCGATTACCGCCACGCCGCGGGGCGGAGTTATCAGAAGCCCCAGCGTCAGCACCGGCAGGATTGAGAGTATCAGCCTTGTCGTAAGGCCCTTGTCCCTAAACATCAGGAGTTCCGCCACCTGCTCCCTGTAGTGCCACATGACCGCGAGCAGCGAGCCCACGTGCGCGGCGACATCTATGAACATGCCCTGATCTTGGACCCCCGACAGTGCGGGAAGCAAGGCCAGATGCGCACTCGAACTCACGGGAAGGAACTCCGTGAAGCCTTGCAGCGCCGATAGAAGAACTATGTATTCAAGCCCCACGAAACCTCCTATAAAACCCTTGCTTTTTCAAGCCGGTTGTGCTATGTTGCCACATTATACAATACTAGATTCCTTTTTGAAAGGCTTTTCTATGCAGAACAAGAACGAATGGGAAATAAAGGTCGACGACTATGTGGTATATCCTACCCACGGCACCGGCCAAGTGATGGAAATCACGACTGAAAACGTGGGCGGGCAGAGCATAGAGTTCCTCTGCGTGCTCTTCGCGCACAACCGCATGACGCTCAAGATCCCGGTCGATAGGATCATGGTTTCCGGCCTGCGCCGCCTCTCCACCGAGGGTGAGATAAGGAAGGCCATAGAGGTGATGAAGGCCCCGCCGCAGCAGCGCCGCATAGTGTGGGCAAAGCGCGCGCTGGAATACGAAGAAAAGATAAACTCCGGCAGTCCGAACGCCGTGGCCGAGGTCGTGCGCGACCTCTACAAGCGTGCGGACAAGGTCGAGCAGTCGTTCTCCGAGCGGCAGATTTACGAAACGGCGCTAGCGCGCCTCGCCGACGAATACGCCGCCATATACGGAATGCCCTCCGACGACGCGGTCGCGAAGATAGAGGGCATAATCGAGCGCGAGGACAAGAAGCTCTCTGCCGCCCTCGAAGGGGAAGAAGCCTAATCCTTCATATGCCTTACGGCTTTGCGGAAGTATTGCCAGCCGGTGATTACGGTCAGACCTGCGGAGAGCGCTAAAAGCGCTACGCCCGCGTTGTAAAGCAACACCAGGATTTCGTCCGCTGGCGCCCTCATGCCGCCTATCAGGAATCCTATGGCGAAGAACTGGCTAGCGGTCTTCCACTTCGCGAGCTTGCTGACCGGCATTTTTATCTGCGCGTTGCCGAGATACTCCCGGAGTCCCGAGACGAATATCTCGCGCATGACTATGAGCGTGGCGATGCCTGTGGCGTACGCCCCGAACTTCGTGGCCGCGAGCGCGAGCAGCACCGCGGTCACGAGGAGCTTGTCCGCGATGGGATCGAGGAATTTCCCCAGTTCGCTTATGAGCTTCCACTTGCGCGACAAATATCCGTCGAGGTAATCGGTGATACTGGCCAGCACGAACAGCGCGGCCGCTATGAAGTTGGAGTGCCCGTAGTCCCTCCGGAATATAAGCCAGAATATAAGGGGAATTATGAGAATCCTCGCATAGGTCAAAAGGTTCGGCAGGGCGAAAAGTGTTTTGGGCTTTAACATAAATGGCATTTTAACCTTGCTATATTTAATTTCAACAGTAAAATCTACCCCATGAAAAAACTTGTGCTCGGTGCCATAGGATTCTACCAGAGGGCGGTTTCGCCCGCGATAGGCGGCGCAAGTGCGTGCCGGTTCACACCTACATGCTCAGAGTATGCCAAGGAGGCGGTGGAGAGGTTCGGAGTCTTGAAGGGCTGTTGGCTCGCCACATGCCGGATAGCGAAGTGTAATCCATGGGGCGGCAGCGGATATAATCCCGTGCCGGAGGAGAGAAGGAGCGAAATAAAATGAAGAATATCACGCCCGGCGCGCCCGGGGAAAAGAAGCCGTTCAATTACATGCGCTTCGCGCTGTGGTTCGCCGCGCTTTACGCGATAATGCTGCTGTTCCTCTGGCCGGATAAGAAGGAGCAGGCGAAGCCGCAAGGGGTCGCGCCGATGGAAAGGCTTGATGTCCCCCGCGCGCCCGTTGCCTTTGAGGCCGCCTCGCTCGGGGGCAGTTTCAATGCGGTCGGCCTTCGCATGGACGACGTGTATCTGAAGGATTATTTTCTCTTGATGAAGCCTGGCGCCGGGAATGTGAAATTGCTGCGGTTCGACGAGAAGACGGGCGGCGATTACGTCGAGGTTGGATTCCTCGGCCGCACGCGCGAGGCGGGTGTCCTGCCGTCGGCGGATACTAAATGGAAGGTCGTGCAAAAGTCCCCGGAAGTCTTGGTTCTGGAATGGAAAAATCCCGGAAATGCTATATTCACCCGCACGCTCTCGATTGACGACAAATATATGGTTAAAGTCGAGGATAAGGTGGAGAACAAGGGCAAGGCGGTCCTGTCGTTCTATCCGTACGCGCGCGTCGTCCGCACGATCGGCGAGATCGCGAAGGGCGACCAACCCGTGGCGTTCTCGGGCTACCTGTCGGACAGGCTGGAGGAGCTTTCGGCCCGCGACATAGCGAAGAAGAAGACCGAGACCTTCGCCTCGAAAGGCGGCTGGTTCGGATTCTCGGACAACTATTTCATGACCGCCGTAATGCTCCCGAATGATGGGACATCCACCATTCGTGCCATAGACCCCGCCGCGCTCGACCCCGCGCCTAGCGAAGGAAAACGCGTCCAGGCGGATTATGTCGGCGAGGCGAAGTTCGTGGCTCCCGGCGAGACCTTCGATATGACGAACCTGATATATCTCGGCGCCAAGGAGTCCGCGACGCTTGAAAAATATAAGGAGGGGTACAATATACCGCGCTTCGATTTGGCCGTGGATTACGGATTCTTCTATATACTCGCCAAGCCGTTCACGGTAATGCTGCGTTTCCTGCACGGCTTGACCGGCAACTTCGGCCTCGCGATAATCATATTCACTATAATAATCCGGTTCCTTATGTGGCCCATCTCGAGGAAGTCCATAGAGGCCGCCGCGCGCATGAAAAAGCTCCAACCCGAGATGAAGCGCCTGCAGGAGCTCTACAAGGGCGACAAGGCGCGGATGAACATGGAACTCGCAATGCTCTACAAGCGCGAGAAGATGAATCCCGCCGCCGGGTGTTTGCCGCTGCTGCTGCAACTGCCGGTGTTCATCGCGCTGTATAAGGCTCTCGTCATTTCAATCGAGATGCGCCACGCGCCGTTCATGCTATGGATAACGGATTTGTCCGCGCCAGACCCGACCACGTTCTTCAACCTGTTCGGCTTGCTGCCTTACCAGCCGTGGACGTGGCTGCCGCACCTAGGCATACTGCCGCTGTTCATGGGCTTTACCATGTGGTACCAGATGAAGCTCCAGCCCGCCTCAATGGGTACGGAGCAGGCGAAGATAATGCGCTGGATGCCCGTGCTCTTCACGCTCATGTTCGCGGGCCTGCCGAGCGGACTGGTGCTCTACTGGACCGTCAACAACCTGCTCTCCATCGCCCAGACCAAGCTCACGAAGGATAAGCAATGAGCCTGATGCGCGACTTTTATAAGCAGACGCCCGAGTTCGTCGGCTCGTTCGCCGAACCCTCGAAGCTGCCCAAGGCGCGCGCGGCGGAGGTTGCGTTCATAGGGCGCTCGAATGTCGGCAAGTCTTCGCTTATCAACGCTATCTTCAAGTCGAGGATAGCCAAAACTTCGCGCACGCCCGGCCGCACGCAAACGCTGAACCTGTTTAGTATCAAGGACAAGCTGTCGATTCTCGACCTGCCCGGATACGGATTCGCGAAAGTCCCGCCCGCGATGAGGAAAAAGTGGAACGCCGCGCTTATGGAGTACCTATCGAACCGCGCCCAGCTGAAGCGCGTTTTCCTGCTTATAGACGCCGAGGTAGGATTGAAACCGGCGGACGAGGAAATGCTGGATATGCTCGATGCCGCCGCGGCGCCATACCAGATAATCCTGACAAAGACCGATAAGGCCAAGGATTTCAGCGCGCTACAGGCTAACCTTAAGAAGATTTCCGCTTCCCGTGCGGGCATGAATCCGGAGGTATTGGCCTCTTCCGCGAACACTGGTTTTGCCCTTGACGAAATCCGCGCGGCGATTTACAATATAGTATCATGCAAAAGGTAGTAATAAAACGCAACCCCTACCGGCTCTCGTTTGGAGAGAAGGTCTCGCGCGTCCTGGAGAAGATATTCAAGGAGCGCACGTTCATAGTCAACCGCGGCGGCCGGCTCGCGCAGTACAAGTTCACGCCCGCGCTGCAAAGCGTGGTTTTCATCGTGGCGGTCGGTCTGGTGGCGTGGAGCGCGTACGTCACGCGCGAATATTTCTCGAACTACGATGAGATACAGAACAGGGCGCTTCAAGTCAAGGACGCCCGTGACAGGTTCGACTCCGCCATGGGCGAGCTCAATGCCTATAGGGACGCGATGGATAGCGCGCGCGCGAAAATCGAGTACCAGCACGACCAGATGGCGGCCCGCCTCGACAAGGCCGACCGCGACAAGTTCATGAAGGAGCGTGTGAAGCTCTCCGCCGAGGCCGACTACGTGTCCGCCCAGTTGAAGGATTTCTCGCGCCACAAGTCGTTCGACCTTCTCGACAAGGGCGACAGCTACCGCACTACCCGGGCCGAGCTTGAGAAGAGCCTCATAATGACCGAGAACATCGTCCTCAAGCGCCGCAATCTGGAGCTCGAGAATTCCATGGTCGAAATGTCCGAGCTTCAGAATTCGCTCCTGGACAAGGTGCAGGTGCTCGCGAAATCTGGCCTTTCCGAACTGGAGAGGACGCTCTCGAGAATCGACACCACCCTCGCGCAGGTCAACCTGAAGGATAGGAACGCCCTTGCGATGAGCGCCAAGCGCGAAGGCGGTGGCGTGGGCGGCAATTATATCCCGGTTAGGGACGTCAACCTCTCCGACCCCGTGCTGAACGCTAAATTCAAGGAAGCGGCCAAGGACGTACATCTGTGGGAAGGCCTTTCCGGCGCTAAGACCCTGCTGCCGCTGGGCGCGCCAATCAAGGGCGATGTCCGCATAACTTCGCACTTCGGTGTTCGCGAGGATCCTTTCGAGAGCACGCCCGCCCTTCATATGGGCATGGATTTCGGGGGCCAGTTGGGAACCCCGCTCTATGCGACCGCCGCGGGCAAGGTCGTGTTCGCCGGCTATCGCGGAGATTACGGGTTGTGCGTGGAAATCAGCCACGGTCTCGGCTTCTCCACCTTGTACGCGCACCTCTCCCGCCTGTCGGTGGAGCGCGGCGACATCGTCGAGGAAGGTACGAAGGTGGGTCTTGGCGGCTCGACTGGCCGCTCGACCGCGCCGCATTTGCACTACGAATTGCGCCACAACGGAAGGGCGCTCAACCCATACGCCTTTGTGCGAGCCATAGAATGAAAACGAAGGAGAGCATAGATGTTCGGCATGAGTAAGAAAATAATAGCCTCGTCGGTCGTAAGCGACGCGATGAGGATCAAGGGCAACGTGGAGAGCCTGTCCGAGCTCTACGTCGATGGGGTCATAGAGGGCCCCGTGAAGGCGAAGATTCTCATAGTCGGCGTCAACGGCCGCGTGAAGACCTCGGGCATAGAGGCCGAGAAAGTCGTGGTGCACGGTCTCGTGGAGGGCGACATCAACGCGGTGTCGGTCTACCTCGGCGCGACCGCGCGCATCCAGGGGAACATCGCCCACAAGGACATATCCATAGAAAACGGCGCCTTCATAAACGGCGACTTGAAACAAAAGAGAGGCTGAAATGGAATCCAAGGACAAGCAGGAAATACTCAACAACCTGATGAAGCCCAAGTCGATATACGGCGCGGCGCCCAAAGGCCATTCGGTCATTCCGAAGGGCGACGGCCGGCAGCTGATAGTCGGCAAGGACATAAAGCTCACTGGCGACATAGACGTGTGCGAGAGCCTAGTGGTGGAGGGCGAGCTTTCGGCCAAACTGACCGGCTCGAAGTACCTCGACATAGTGGCGGGCGGCAAGTTCAAGGGCGAGGCCACGGTAGAGGAAGCCCACATCTCGGGCACCTTCTTAGGCACCCTCAAGATCACCGGAGCGCTGTTCGTGTACGACGGCGGGCTTGTGGACGGCAAGATAGAATATGCCGCGTTGGTCGTGGAGAAGGGTGGCAAGCTCAAGGGCACGCTCTCTCCTATGAAAGAAGAGTAAGTTTATCGCGAAACATAGTGCTTATGCTGCACATGCGCTACATAAAAGCAGCCGGGCTGAAAACTATCTTACAGATTAATAATAACCGTATCGTTTTCAAGTGGTCCCGATACCAATTTGGGGTATCCGGGTAATGAAGGGCCATTTGGACGAACATATAAATCAAATTCCAACGAAATTGTGTTGTTTTGAATTTGCGTTTTATCAACTCTGCCAGCCCAAATGCGGTGACGCTGGCATCCGTTATGTTCGGGTAATTGGTTTTCATCAAAACCCCCAATAGAACCAGTTACATTTAATATACGTATTGCCGCATTTGTCGGTTGATAATGTTCAGGCGGAATGTTGTTTAGTCTGATTTGTATTATTTCGCTATTCATAAAAAACCTCTTTACTTTTTGCCATAGTCTTTTCATACGGGCATTATAGTGCGGCGCCAATCAGAAATCAACCATCCAAAACTTTCCGGTCGGGATTCATAGTTTCTCGCGATAGTTCGTCGTCGTTCAATATATCGCAATCGAGGCGGCGGCGCGACGGAGATGGGTATCATATCAAACCAAAGGGCAATATTTCGGTTGAAAAAGACAACAAGTAGATATAGAGTCATGCCCGTGCCGGTTTAGCTCAGTGGTAGAGCAGCGCTTTCGTAAAGCGAAGGTCACGGGTTCAAATCCAGTAACCGGCACCATTTTATCTGGAATTGGTATCTATACCCGAAAAGCCCCGCAGACTGGGGGGTCTGGCGGGGCATTGACTTTGGTATGAGAAGCGCTTCGCCAAAGCGGGGTTCGATGTGGACTGCGACGGGAAATACGGCTGCTTCTGCGCCATTTCCAAAGGCAGGAGCCCGAGGTAGCTTACCGAACGGCGCACGCCTCGCGTATAGCGTCCCGCATGCGGTAGACCTCGGTGCGCGCGGCCTCGGTGGCGAATACGTTCGTTATGTCTTTTTCGGCCAAGCCTTCCTTTTCCGCCTGCTTCTTCCACGCGGTCAGAATCGAGCGCGAGGCGTTCACCACTCCGCCGTTGCCGTTAATCATCAGCTTGGCGCAGTCTTCTGCGGTGCCGCCCTGCGCGCCGTAGCCGGGGATTAGGAAGAACAGGTTCGGATACTTGGCGCGGATTTCCTCGGCGTTCTTGGAGTCCGTGCAGCCTACCACCGCTCCGAACATACCGTAGTTGTTCTCGCCCATGTATTGTTCGGCGAGAGCCGCAAGCTTGTCGCCGACCTTTTCATAGACCAGCTTTCCGTCTCCCGATTTTATGTATTGGAAATCCGTGCGTCCTTTGTTGGAGGTGTGCATCAGCACGAACGCGCCCTTGTCTTTTTCGGTAGCGATTTTCGCCCAAGGCTCAATGGAGTCCATGCCCATATAAGGGGCGAGGGTGACGAAGTCCGCCTCGAAGTCCCCGTTATAATGGCCCTTCGCATAATACTCGGCGGTGTTGCCTATGTCGCCGCGCTTGATGTCGGCGATGACGAGGCCGCCCTTCGAGCGGATGTATCTCAAGGTCTCCGAATAGATTTTGAGCCCGGCCAAGCCCAAGGCCTCGTAGCAGGCTATCTGCACCTTGTAGCACGCCGCCGCGTCTATGGTGGCGTCTATAAGCGCCTTGTTGTAATCGAGAATGTCGCCGTTGTTGGGGATGTGGCTTTGGTCGGTGTCGAGCCCCACGCATACGTGTCCCTTGTTGGCTACCGATTCGAATAATTTGTCTATGCTTTTCATGGCAGGCCTTCCTTTCGTTTGGTGGGGAGAATTATAGGCTTGCCTATCCTTTTGTCAAGCGATTTCGGCTCGCGTTTGCGAAATGCAGCCGATGGATTTTCGTTGAACTTCCCGAGAATCGGTGCTAGGTTTTATCCCGTTTGGTATAAAACGAATCGGAGATAAAGCATGGGCAAAAAAGACAACGAATTGACGAAGCGGCAGTCGTCCAATTTTTCCGCATTGACCGGCACCAACGTCAGTATCGAAGGCCCCGAGGCGTATTCCGGCGACCAAAAGAATCTGCTCGCCGAGCTTCCGGAAAATATCGTATGCGCCAAAACGGCTTTGTTGCCCGGCGCCGGACACATTATAGGCAAATGTTATATTTTTCCGGAAGATGCGGCGAAGATGCTCGTGGAATATATGATAAAAGAGAAGAGCGGGTTTCCTCTCGATGAGATGGCCGCGTCTGTGTTCAGCGAGGTCATAGCCCAGTTTGTAAACTGCCAGATCGACTATTTAATCGAGAAGACGGGGGATAGGGCGTTGGTTCTCGACCACCCCGAAACGGCATGCTTTTCCAAAGACCAAAAAACGGATTTGGCGGCATATCTCTCGGCAGGCAAGGTATTCATAAACCGATATAAGATGAGTTGCAAGGATTCCGCCGCCGATTATAAGTTCTGGGAAATCTACGACAACAACTCCCCCGAGGTGAAAAAAATAATCGAAATCACCATGGGCTCCGACGCGATCGTTTATGCGAAGGCCATAGCGGTAGTGAAGAAGGCCGAAGAGCTCGATCCTAGCGAGAAGGGGAATGCTTTTGCCATGTTGTGCGGCGCGGTATGCCGCAAGCCCGCAGGTGAAGGGCAATGCGTATTCAACCCGTATGTAAAGAGCCTTTTACCGAAAGATGTGGCGTCTGCTATGCCCGATATGATATGCCGCGAGTTGAAGGAGTTCATGGGGTCACGCTGAGAACATATCCCACTCGGCGGCGCGGCGGTTTTCACTCCGCAAGTTTATAGCATGAATGCGCGAAGATGTCAAGAACAATAGTAGAACGCTATTTTCTAAGGGGAAACCTTCTCACCCAGTTGACCTGCCAGGCGAAGTAGGAGGACGGGGCGTAGTTTATCGCGAACTCCGCGCCGTGGAAATTGAATATCTCGTCCGCATCGAGGTGTATCTCGAACTGCTCGCGCCGGGCTTCGCCCATGCTCCACACGCCCCTCTCGCGGGTTATGAACTCGACCCCTACGACCCATCTGTCCCTGTAGCGCTTGGGTTCGGAGAGGAATCTCGCCGAGCGCGTGGAGCCTACGGAGCGGAGCCGGAATATCTCGTCCTTGTCGCCGTCCGAGCCGTCGATTAGGTTGGAAAACGCCGCGGTCCACCCGCCGCGCCCGCCTTTCCAGTCTATGCTCGGTATGGCGAGCACAGGACAGTCGTCGGCCGTGGGGTTCTCGTAGAATATGCATTCGTTCGCGTCCAGCCCGCTGCCGCTGACGGCAAAGCGCGCGACTATGTACTCCTTTATCAGCGAGCGGGTTAGGAAATCCAGTTCCTCTTGCGTCATGGCCTCGCGCACGAGCGGGCGCGGAAACGCGATGTCGTCATTGGCGTGCACATAAGGCACCAAGGTAGCGCTCACGGAGTTTTCGTTCTTGGCCTTAATAAGGGTCATGGCCAGAAACGCGTCGAGCAGGAGCAGCGCGAGGCATACGCCCGCGAGCCAGAAAACGCGGAATCTCGATATGAGTATGCGCGCCTTCATTTCGCGCCTCCGCCGACATCGAACGCATAGTTGGCGCTTGTTACGCTGAACGAATACATGGGGTTGGGGCTGTCCGACGTTATCGTGTAATAGGCCGACAAGCTCTCGGAGCCGAGCGAGAAGTCCGCCCTCCATCGCGATGTGGTAGAGCCGGGTCTGTCCTGAACGCCCATGATCCGTGCGGCTATGCCGCGCTCGGGCTGAATGGTGCGGGTGTCGAGCCGCCGGACTTCGCCGAGCCGGAACGCGCCCTTTTTCGCGCTCCTCAAGGTCGTGCTCGCTTCATGGAATACTTCCTGAGATGAGAAGTTGCAGATGAAGCACTTTTGTCCCCTCTCGAAAATCCCGGCTGGTCGCGCGCTTGTGCGGCAGTCGCACCAGTCGGAGTCTTCGTTGGATCCGAACATGCGGGCCATGTATAGGCGCAGGAAATACTCCTCCATGAATTGCTGCTCGTCCACGCGTCTTTCGGTCGCATGGGGGTTGCCGGAGGCGGGGGGCAGGCCGCCGAAGCGGGAGCCCTGCTCGTCCCAGTATATCACGACGGGCGAGGCGGAGCGCGATCTCTCGTGCGCGACTATGGCGACGGCGGCAATCATCGCGGCGAAGAGCGCGGCGCACGCCCACTTCGCTATGGAGTATATGGAAAAGATATAGCGCCGCTCGGGTTCGGCGGGCACGTCAACCGACCAGGGGTAGACGGGTTTTTCCTCTATGCCATGTTTACCTGATACCATTCCGGCAACCCAGGCAGAAGGTCTATTTGCAGGCAGGCGCAGGGCGAGGTTTTAAGCTCGTTCGCGTCGAAACCCACGCCGACCGGATCCGGGTCGTACATGGTTCCGCATGAAGCCAGAATAAGGCAGGCTAGAATTTTGCGCATGTCGTTTCTCCTCTTGGAGGAAAGTCTATAGCACCGTGCCGCAGTTTGCAAGGGAAAAAACATCTTGTTTGCTGGCGGGCGGCGTGGGTCGATAAAAATCCCCCTGCCGAATCCGGCCTGTTTTGTTTTTAGAGCTTCAGGCCGGACGGAGGCTCATATTATGTATGAGTGGCAGGGGGAAACTTGCGAGGGGTGACGCTACCAGACAGACACGGCACGCCAGCTCGTGCTCCTGCAAACGTCGTAGCAATCCATTGCGCATATGTTGGCGTCGGTGTTGCCGCCGCCGCCATAGTTGTCAAAGTCGTAGTGGAACACCCAGGAGGAAAAATCTTGTTCCGAATGAATATTGCAACGATGGCTAGTGCCTTGCATACGGCACCAGCAATATTTTCCGCTTCCTGTAGGAGCACTGCCGATATTACTGGCTGAACATTTACTTTGCACGGTAACCGCATCCCGGTTCGCCTCACAGTCATCTGCCTCTCTTTTTGCTTCTTGGGCATCTCTTACTAACTGTTCCACCTGCAGCAACGTTATGTCGGAGGAAAGCTCTATCCCACCGATTCTGCGCGTCGTAGGAACCGCTCCGATTTGCGCGGCGGTAGTCGGAATATCCCCAATGGTCGCAAGTCTGGCGTTCCCGGTATGGGCTACGGGTTTGCCCGTAGAGCAATCATATCCCGGCGGGCAGACTATACATATTCCCGCCGCAAGCGACTCCGCGCTGATTATTAGTGATAGTAATAAGAATTTTCTCATCTTTTCCTCCTTCGGTTTAACTTTCGTTTCCGAAAAAGGTCGGGGAGTGTTTAAGAATCTGCTATATAAGAGACTCGCCGCAGTCTTTCGGGCGACCGTGAGGCAGCCCTTGGACATCCACTACGGCCTCCCCGATTCCGCATCGAGGATACGTATTCTAGCGCGTATCGGCGCTATATATAGCGAGCCTTAAACATTGGCCCGTACCCACTCGGATACATGAAAATTATAGCACGTGGCCAATGGGATTGCAATATATTTCGCCGCGGGCGGCAGAGGAGAAAAACTAAACCGCTTCCTTGTCGAAGCTGTCGTTGTAAACCAGGAGGGGAGGGCCGTTGCCCTCGACAACCTCGCGGTTGATTACCACGCGCTCGACCTTGTCGTTGCCGGGCAGGGCGTACATGGTGTCGAGCAGGAGATTCTCCATGATGGAACGAAGCCCGCGCGCGCCGGTCTTGCGCTTGATCGCTTGCTTCGCGATGGCCTCGAGGCTGTCCTCGGTGAACTCCAACTCGGCGTTCTCCATGGCGAAGAGGATCTTGTATTGCTTGACCAGGGCGTTCTTCGGCTCGGTCAAGATCGAAACGAGTGCCGCCTCGTCGAGCTCCTCGAGCGAAACTATCAGCGGCAGGCGCCCGACTAACTCGGGGATAAGCCCGAATTTTATTATGTCCGCGGGCTCGACCAGGCGCAAGAGTTCGCCGACCTTGCGTTCTTTCTTCGAGCGGACGTTGGTCACGAAGCCAATCGAGGTTTCGTTCGTGCGGCGCTCTATGATTTTTTCGAGGCCGTCGAACGCGCCGCCGCATATGAAGAGCACGTTCGAGGTGTCGAATTGTATGTATTCCTGCTGCGGATGCTTGCGCCCGCCCTGCGGAGGCACGGCTACGACCGAGCCTTCTATGAGTTTCAAAAGTGCCTGCTGCACGCCCTCGCCGGACACGTCCCGCGTTAGCGAAGGGTTGTCCGACTTGCGCGCGATCTTGTCTATCTCGTCTATGTAGACTATGCCGCGCTTGGCCTTCTCGAGGTCGTAGCCCGTGGCCTGCAATAGGCGCGAGAGTATGTTCTCGACGTCGTCGCCGACGTATCCGGCCTCGGTGAGCGTGGTGGCGTCGGCCACGGCGAACGGCACGTCGAGCGCCTTCGCGAGCGAGGAGGCCAGTAGCGTCTTACCCGAGCCCGTGGGGCCGATTAAGAGGATGTTGCTTTTCTGTATCTCGACCTCGTTCTTTATCGAGGCATTGTAGAGTCTTTTATAATGGTTATAGACCGCGACCGAGAGGACTTTCTTGGCCTTGCTCTGGCCTATGACATACTCGTCGAGATGGGTGGTGAGGAGCGAGGGCGTGGGTGTGTCCTTTGGCGAGGAACCCAACGCCTTTTTCGCCTCTTCCTTCATTATGCCGCCGCAGAGGGTTATGCACCCGTCGCAGATATACGCGCCGCTACCGGCTATGAGCTTCGCGACTTCATGCTGGGACTTGCCGCAGAACGAGCAGTATTTTATGGGCGCTTCGGTCATAAGGCGAATTATAGCACGCCCCGCATGGTTTGACAAGGCCAAAAAGAAATTGACAAATATACAAAATACGTCTATAATTGGCTGCATAATGCAGAGGAAGTCCATAGCGATAATCGAGAAGTCCCGGCTCAACAAGACGTTGAGGGCGTATGTCGATACGAAGTATGGCGAGCTCTATGACGTCGAGGGCATTCCCGCGACCTTGTGCAGCATGTGGCTGGAGGGGCTTGCCCCCGAACACACCTCGCTTGTGATAGTGCCGGGCTTTAATATACATGGTTGGGAGCCATCCGCACGCACGAAGAACAAGCTCGTCGATTATGTCGAGACGGGCGGCAATATGCTGCTTGTCTGCGATGCCTTTAATTTATTCATGAACAAGGGTCATGTCCTCGCGCGGGCGGACTGGACGCGCAAGCTTAAGGAAAGTCAGGAGCGCAAATGTGGCGAGTATTTAAAGAATGCCCCCGACGATGAAATAGTGGCGACACCGTTCGATACCGACTGCCTCGGCAATTATCGGCTGCCGGACACGCTCTCCATTATCAAGTTCGCCGGGGATGAGAAGGACAGGGACTACCTCGCCGCCGATACGGAAATAGGCGCGTATGCCCTAGATGACGGGAAATTCGTCGCGCCCGAGTCCAAGGATACGATGTTATACCATGCCAGCGGCCTCTACTTGTCGATAAAGCAGAATTACGATCAAAGCCGGATTCTTCCGCTGGCCAAGGTGAAGGAATCTTCCTCCACCCATCCATATAGATACATGGAACCCGAGCGTAGGAGAGTGTTGTTTAGCATGGTCTATGTACGCCAGGGCGCGGGCAATATTTTGCTCTCCTCGGATCACAATGAGGAGTATCTGCCGGATTTCCTCAAAGCAGCCGAGGAGAACCTTGATATTCCGGCCGCTGTCCTAAGCGGCTTTAACGAAGACCTGCGCCGGTTCATGTATGAGGAAATTCTGGGCCTCGAGAATCCGCGCGGAGCCATGCCTGCCGATGAATTCGATCCGAGTCTCGCCATAATTAAGGAAAAGATAGGGCTTATGAGGGGCTGAAAACCGTGGTTTTTTGGCCGTTTCCCCGCGACGAAATTTTTCCTTGACAAAATAAGGGCAGGGGTCTATACTTCGCCACGAATCAATAAAGGAAGATTCGTTATGAGCAAACAAAAAACCGAAAAAATAGCCGAAACTTATCATGGGTTGCCCGGTTTTGCTTTGAATATCATCAAGTTCAACTTCCCCGAAACAAGCCCTGAACACCAGGTTGCTTCCGGTATTCTCGATAAACGGTATGCGAATAAGGCGACTTTCAGCAATTATTCAATTGTTTCCGCCGCTCTTATAGAAAGCCGTGGCGAGAAAGCCTGCTAATAACCCCAATTTATCTTGATTTTCTTGCGTGCGCGGTATAATATCGCCCCGTTGTGCGTCCATAGCTCAACTGGATAGAGTGCAGCCCTCCGAAGGCTGAGGTTGGGGGTTCGACTCCCTCTGGACGCGCCATTTATTCGCAGGCGTCTTCCTTCTTCCCCAGCCTGTCGGAGTATTCTATGAGAAGCTCACCGCTTTTCCTGATGGTATCGAGGTTCACCATGCCTTGGGCGTGCGCGCCGCAGTCGCAGTGCATGATTTCGCCCGAAACGCCGCTCGACAGGTCGGACAGGAAGTAGAGGCCGGACTTGCCGACGTCTTCGAGCGTCATGTTGCGGCGAAGGAAGGAGTTGTATTCGTCCCAATGCATCATCAACTTGAAGCCGTCTATTCCGCTTGAAGCCAAGGTCTTGATGGGCCCGGCCGATATGGCGTTCACACGGATTCCCTTCGCTCCGAGGTCGGCGGCCAGATAGCGCACGCTGGCGTCCAAGCCCGCTTTCGCCACGCCCATGACGTTGTAGTTCGGCATGTATTTCTCTCCGCCGAGGTAGGTGAGCGTTAGGAAGCTCGCGCCCTCGTTCGCGATTTTTGACGCGCGGCGGCACAGGTCGGTGAAGCTGTAGATGGAGATGTCCATGGTGTTCTTGAAGTTCTCGCGCGTAGTTTTCTCGACATACAGGCCGGAGAGCTCGCTCTTGTCCGAGAACGCTACGGCATGCAGCATGAAGTCGATCTTGCCGAACTTTTTTTCGACCTCGGCAAAGAAGAAATCGAGGCTCGCGTCGTCCTGCACGTTGGCGGGCAATATGATGGGGGCGCCGATTGATTCGGCGAGCGGGCGCACGCGCTTTTCCATTATCTCGCCCATGTAGTTGACCGCGACCTCCGCGCCCTGATCCGCACAGGTTTTGGCGATTCCCCACGCCATCGACATGTTGTTCGCTATGCCGAAGATTATTCCCTTTTTGCCTTGCATTAAGCCTTGCATGATTGCTCCTTTTGTTTTATAATTTCTCCGGATTATATAGAATAGAGGCTACAAAATCAATATTTTTTCTATATTACTCTCTCTTGCGTTTTTCGCGTATGCCGTTCGGCGGATGCTGTTCCTGCTCTCTACGGATTATAATGCGAAAGAGCTTCTCCGCAATGCGGATAAGCGCACGTTTCTCGCCCTCGCGCTCGTCGCAGTGCTGGCGGCTAGGGTGCCCCTCATTGCCTGGCTCGCTCCTGCGATACTTCTCCTCGGCGCGGTTTTAGGCAAGGACGGAAAGCCCGCTTTCGACAAGCGCTCGAATAGAATCTTCATAGCCGCGCTCGTGTTCGACGCGCTGCTTGCGTTCAATATAGAGGTGTTGACCGCACCGCTATTCGTATTGCTCCTGCCCCTGCCGTTGATTTTGATGAGGAAGAAAAATGCCGTACGAAAATAACAATGCATATGCCGCGAAGCTGTATGAAATCTGGGAAAAGTCCGGAGCGTTCAAGCCTTCCGACAGCAAGAAAAAGCCGTATGTGATAATGCTGCCCCTGCCGAACGTGACCGGAGAGTTGCATATCGGCCACGCGTTTTCGTTCCTGGCGCAGGATATTGAAATCCGCTATCACCGCATGCTGGGCGAGCCTGTGCTGTGGCTGCCCGGTACCGACTCCGCCGCGATTGCTGTCAACATGCTGGTCAAACGCCAGCTCGAGGCCGAAGGCATAGACGTGAAGAAACTCGGCCGCGAGGGATTCTTGAAGCGCGTGTGGGAGTGGATAGGCAAATACCAGGGCAGGATTCAGGGTCAGATGAGGAAGCTCGGCTTCTCGCTCGACTGGTCGCGCGACGTCTTCACAATGGACGAATCCTATGCTCGCAGCGTGCAGGCCGCGTTTATAAAACTGTACGAAGACGGCCTGATAAGGAAGGACACGCGTCTGGTGAATTGGGACCCGGTTTTGTTGACCACGCTCTCCGATCTCGAAGTGGTGAGCCGCGAGGAGCAAGGGAAATTCTGGCATATCCGCTATGAGGTCGAGGGCGGCGGCTCTATCGTGGTCGCCACCACGCGCCCCGAAACCATGCTCGGCGATACCGCCGTGGCGGTCGCTGCGGACGACGGGCGTTATAAAAACCTGATAGGCAAGTTCGCGATAATTCCGGTCGTGAATCGCAGAATCCCTATAATCGCGGACGAGCACGCGGACAAGACCAAGGGCACCGGCGCGGTGAAGATCACGCCCGCGCACGACTTCGACGATTACGAGGTCGGCAAGCGCCATAACCTTCCGCAAATAGATATATTCGACGAACAGGCGCGGATAAATGTCGATTTCGTGCCCGAACTGAAAGGCCTCGACCGCTTCGCCGCGCGCGAAAAGATCGTCGGGATGTTGGGAGCGGCCATAGTGAAGGTCGAAACCATAACGCACTCCGTCCCGCACGCCGAGCGCGGAGACACCATAGTAGAGCCGCGTTTGACCACGCAGTGGTATTGCGACGTTAGCAAGCTGGCAGGGCAGGCGATAGAGAAGACCCGCTCCGGCGAATTGAAATTCTTCCCCAAGCATTGGGAGAATACTTGGTACTCGTGGCTTGAGAATATAGAGCCTTGGTGCATAAGCCGGCAGATATGGTGGGGACATAGGATTCCCGCATACTACGACAAGACTGGCAAGCTTGCGTATGTAGGATTCGAGCCGCCCGCGGGTCTGACCCAGGACGAAGACACGCTCGACACGTGGTTCTCGAGCGCCCTGTGGCCCATGGCTACGCTCGGCTGGCCTGATACAGGCGCGCCCGATTTCAAGCGGTTTTTCCCCGGCTCCGCACTCGTCACTGGGTTCGACATTATCTTCTTCTGGGTCGCGCGCATGGTTATGATGAGCCTGCACTTCACGGGAAAGCTGCCGTTCACCGAGGTCGTCATGCGCGGCTTGGTCACCGACCAGCACGGCGTCAAGATGAGCAAGACAAAGGGCAATGTCCTTGACCCGATAGCGCTTGTGGACGAGTATGGTATAGACGCCGTGCGGTTTTCCATGTGCTCGCTCTCGACCGAGGGCAGGTTCCTGCCGTTCGGCAAGAACGATGTGGAGAACTCTCGGCGCTTTTTGACCAAGCTCCTGAATGCCGTGGCGTTCTGGGAAGCAAAAGGCGTCGCGGCGGCCGCCGACAAATACGAATCCTCCCCGCTCGCGGATTGGATCCTGACTCGCATGAACACAGCCATAGCAGGCGCGAAAAAATCGCTCGGGGCATATCGATATGACGAGTACGCGATGGGAGTCTATCATTTCGTGTGGGACGATTTCTGCGACAAGTTCATAGAGTTCGCGAAAAAGGACATGACGCCGGCTACGCTCTCGGCCGCGAAAATCTCGCTCAAAAATATAATCCTCATGCTCGCGCCGGTCGTGCCGTTCACTTGCGCCGAACTGTGGGAGCGTTTAGGCTTCGGTTCGGCTGCGAGTATAATAAATGCTTCATTCGCGGCCGAGGTCGCCGTTAAAACTCCGGCGGCAAAAGCGCAAAAATGGCTCGACGATTTGCTCTTGAAGCAGAAGGTCGAAGCGGAAAAAGCAGGCGCTGCCGCGGAACTCTCAATCCTCGCGAAACGCATAGCGTCGCTCGAGGCGCAACTCGCTAACAGGACTTTTGTCGATAACGCGAAGCCCGAGGTGGTCGCCGAACGCAGGCAATCCCTTGCCGACGCGCAAGCGCGCAGGAAATATCTCGAGAGCCTTTAGGGTTTAATGTTCCTCTCGATATGGTTCAAGACCAATAGGGTTTTTTCGAGGATTATTTTCCTGTCTCTCAAGGCAGGGAGATGGACTTTTATCAAAGGGTCATGTCCTTGGCTTATATCCACGTCTATCACCGGATGGGAAAACAGGTATTCCATTTGCCTCCCGTCTATCTCCACCAGCTTGGAGTTTTTCTCGGCCTCGAGCCTTCTCTTCTCTAATTTCAGTTCGTCGGAGTCGCCCGATTTCATGCGGATTTTCTCCCAATAACCCCTGTTTATCCGCGATTTTTCCCTCTCCAATTCGTTCCATTTCTTGAGCTCACCCTTGATTATAGCCTGCGGAGCAACATAAAAGGGCTCTTGGTGCGCGAGGAAATTCCTAGCCGCCTTGATGTATTTTATCCACTCGTTGCTTGAGTGGAATTCCTTTTGTATGTGCCGTGGCAGGGTTTTCAGCAATGCGTCGCTGGTCGCCTTGTTCCCGGCGAAAAACGACTGGCCGGGCTTCATGCCTTTGAAATTCGTCGCGACGGCGTAAATCCCCATAAGGTTTTCCAATATCCCGTAGAGGTTGAACAGGGCGCATTTTATGTATATGAGCAGGTCCAGCAATTCGTTTTCGGTCGTGGGTCTTACCAAATCGACGGGGGTGACGCGGAATATGTCCTCTATGCACCTGTCCATAATCTTCAGCCGCATCATCAGTCCGTTGTGCGCCAGCCTGTACATGGGGTTCTGGGGGTCGTTGGTCCGGACGATTCGGTACAGCAGCTTGTCTATCTCGGTTGTTTTGGATTTATCGGTTTTGAACAGGCGGTATTCCTGCTCTATCATCTCTATCTCGTGCTTTTGGTAGTAGGGTTTCATTTGAGCGGCTTCAGATTTTCCTGCTCTGCCTTGACCAGCTTCTCGATTAGCGTTTCATCGTATGCGTCAGGTGAGATTTCCGCGATTTTCTTGAATACGTTCATCGCGAGGCGAGCGCTTGTCAGCTTGCGTTCCAGGAGGTAGATGGCATAGTTCTGGTGCAACTTCTCCATGCCGGAGAGCCCGAGTATCGCGTCCATGGCCCAGGGTTTCTTGCGAGCCTGTACCCCTATGTAGTCGTCGATCGCATCGAAAATCCGGTCGAGGTTGTAGGCTTTGCCCGCGTGCTGGTTGAGCCACATGGCGATTATCTCGGTGCGGAGGTTTCCGCCGCCCCGCCCCATTCCCCGGAGCGAGGAGTCTATTATGAGCTCGCGCTTTAGCTTCAGGTTGATGAGGTTGAGAGCCGAGGGCAGGGCCAATCCGAGGTTGTCGTGCGCGTGGAATCCGAGCGCGATTTCTGGCGAGAGGAGCCTGTCGAATTGGCGACCGATGTTCTCGACCTCGGCGGGCGACATGCAGCCGAAGGAATCCACGATGGCGAAAATGTGCGGTTTTGCTTTATTCGCGAGCGAGGCGAGCTCGGCGCGTCCCGCGTCGTCGTACAAATGCGCCTGCATGGGGTTGGCTGCGACAATGTAACCTTTCTCTTTGATGGCGGCGATGTATTCGAACGCGGCCTTTCTATCCGACGGGTAGAACACCACGCGTATGCCGTCCGTCTTCACCTCGGATTTTTGGGGTATTTCGGAGATGGGATACTTGCTCTTGAAATCCACCATAACGAAGGTTTTAGCGCCGAGTTCTGCTTTCGGTATGAACTCGTCTGCGTCGCGCATGTCGGCGAAAAGGCTCTGGCGGCGGGAAAATCCGCCCTTTTGCAGAAAGCCCATTTCTATGAATTCCACGCCCGCCTGCGCCAGAAACCTCGGGACGCGGGTCTTGGCCTTGCGCCCGAAAGTCCAGTTGTTGTTATAGCCGCCGTCCCGGAGCGTGCAGTCGAGAATCTTGATGCTCATGCGTGGCATTGTAGCGCGTGCTTGCCGTCCGTGCAAGAAAATTGTATTGCATTGTCCCAAGGGTCGTGTTATACTTTTTCCCGTGTCCAAGAGGACGCTGGGTATAAATAGCCCATTACGAGCGGAATGGAATCTTCTGTGATTCCGTTTCGAAATACCCCGTAATTGTTATGGGGAGTTCTAGGTGTATGTTCAGGAGCTTGCTCTAAAGACCTAGAAAGTCATCTCGTAATGATTTATTTACTCCCCGCTTGTTCTTGGAATTGTAAGAACAAGGAGGAGAAAAATGAATCTCAAAATTTTAACCGCAGCAATGCTGCTGCTGTCCGCGCCTGCGCTTGCGTCCGGGGTGTGTATTGTGTGCCCGCCAGGATACGATTGTTCCACGGGCACGCCGACGCTAGACGGCACGACAGGACAAGTGCTCGCCCGCGGGACGAGCGGAATCGAATGGAAGGATATGAGCTGGGTCAATATCACGGACAAACCGACTATACCATCGGCATCAAGCACAACCCCGAAAGCCTTGGGAACTGCCTTAGTAGGCTCCGAAACCAGTTTCGCGAGAGGCGATCACGTTCACCCTACTACGGGGCTGGTTCCTACGACGCGTAAGATATTTGGCAAAGCTATCACCGCGGATTTTACTGTAGGGGATCTTATAGACGCGAAAAATACTTGCAATTCGTTATCTCAAAGTGGTCATACTATAGAACCGAGATGTTCAACAACTGGCGGCACTTATAATGTAGTAGGTAATCCGGGCACCGCGAGCACTGGTCGATATTGCTGGTGTAGGTTTAGTAGCAGTGCCCCATCTTGCGGCTCCTCTGCTTGGGTGTACCTCAAAGATGAAGGCCCCGCCTCCGAATCCGACTGTGCGGCTTATTGCGGCAGCTGGTGCACGAACGCTACGCCTTGGCGCGCTTCGTCTGTCTGGTGACGTCGCGATTTGCAAGTTTCCCCCTGCCACCCATACATAATATGGGCCTCCGTCCAGCCTGAAGCTCTAAAAATAAACAGGCCGGATTCGGCAGGGGGATCTTTCCGACCCCTATTTATTAAAATTCGCGGCCACGTGGGCTATCACCACGTCCTTGTTCTTGCTCATCAGATAGCCGTCCGCGGCGTCCGAAAAGTGCAGTATCACGATGAATGCGGCGGCTATGCCGAATACCATGTGCGCTATGTTCGAGTTCCCTTTGAGCGCGTAGATGACTATGTTATACATCAGGAACACGAGGTATAGGTCTATCATGATGGATAGGAAGAACAGCACTGGATACGCGAACGCGAGGTGATACGCTGTGAACGCGAGCGGATACATGAATATGCAGCTGGCCACGGCCTTGAAGGATTTCTCGAAGTCCATCTCTCCCTTCGCGAGGTAGGCGAAGAAAAGCGCCATTCCCGCCAAGCCGAAGCTGACGAGTATCGCGTGCACGCCCATCAGGAGCGCGCTGGTGATGGCGCCGAGAACCGTTATGCTCGCTATCGAGAACAATATCTTTATGCCCGCGGCGATAAGTCCGTATATGAGGATTTTGACTATGGTGTCCTCGTACTTGCCGTCGGATTTGATCGAGCCGAAAAACTTGACCGGCGCCATCATTACCCTTAGCATGTCGGTGAGGAAGCGCTCGAGGTTCACGGCCTTAGGGCGCATGGCCGGTTTCTTGAAATAGCGCTCCTTGCTCGGGCTTGCGGCGGGCTTTTTCTTCATAGGCATGTCGATCCTCCTTGTAGTGAGAATAATTTTAACATATTTTAGAGTTCCTTTCCATAAAAATATGGTCTATAATCGGGGCATGTTGAAAGTAGCTATCATAGGCAGGCCGAACGTGGGAAAATCCACGCTTTTCAATAGGCTCATAGGCAGGCGCGCCGCCATAGTGTCGGATGTCGCGGGCACAACCCGCGACGTCAAGATAAGGACGGTGAAGTTGGGCGACGGCTCGTTCGAGCTTTTGGATACGGCGGGCATAGAGCATGCCAAGTCCGGCACCATAGGCGAGCGCATGAGTTCCCACTCGATAAAGACCCTTTCGGAAGCGGACTTCGTGGTGTTCATGGCCGACGCGCGCGTGCCGCCGAGCTCCGAGGACAAGGATCTCGCCCGCATGCTGCTGAAATCGAAGAAGCCGTTCGCGTTCGCGCTCAACAAGGCCGAGGACAAGAAGAAGCTGTTCTCCCCCGAGTACGTGCGGCTCGGGCTCGGCGACCCGATACTCATGTCCGCGGAGCATGACTTGGGCATCAAGGATTTGCTCTTAAAAATCGAACCCCTGGTCTATGAGGAGAAACAAGAAGAGGACGAAAACCTTCCGCCGCGTCTGGCGATAATAGGCCGCCCGAATGTAGGAAAATCTACGCTCTTCAACGCGATTGTAGGCGCCGAGCGCGTGCTTACCGGGCCCGAGGCGGGCATTACGCGCGACTCCATAGATACCGATTTGGTTTGGAGGGGGCAGGCCATAAGGCTTATCGACACCGCCGGACTTCGCAAGCGCGCGCGCGTGGATGAGAATTTGGAGAGGCTCTCGAACTCATACGCGGTCGAGGCGGTGAAGAACTGCGACGCGTGCATAATAGTGGTGGACGCGGCTGTCGGCCTCGATAAACAAGACCTGATTATAGCGAACCTCGCACTCGACGAGGGCAAAGGGCTCCTAATCGCGCTCAACAAAATCGACAAGGTAGCGGATAGGGAAGAGGCGAAGAAGGCGGTGCGTATGCGGCTGGATTCTTCGCTCTCGCAGATAAAGGGCGTCCCGCTCATAGAAATCTCGGCGCGGCAGAGGAAGGGTATAGACAAGCTCTTGAAGGAGGCGCTGTACGTTTGCGAGTTGCGCTCGAAGAAAATCCCGACCGCGAAACTCAACAAGTGGCTTGAGGCGGCGGTTGCGAAGCAGCCTCCGCCCATGAGCCGCCTCAAGCGCCCCATGAGGCTCAAGTACATGACGCAGACCGCGGGCAAACCGCCGTCTTTCGCTATATTCGCGGGTGGCGCGTCCAATCCGCCCGACAGCTATATGCGTTATCTGGAGAACTCGCTCAAATCCGCGTTCGGCCTTCAAAAAATAATGATAAGGCTTAAGATCCGAACCGGCGAAAACCCGTACAAGGAGGATTGATATGTATGTTGTTCCGATAGGCCTGATGTTCCTGCTCGACCGCATTACGAAAATCGCCGTGCTCGAGGCCTCCGGCGGCGTGCCCGGCAAAATCGCCGAGGTGTTCCCGTTCTTCAACATAGTGATGGTGTGGAATACGGGAGTGAGTTTCAACTTCCTCTCCAACCACGGCGAGCTCGGGCGCTGGTTTCTCATCGCCGCCACATCGATAATCGCGCTTCTGTTGGCGCGGCCCATGCTTCGCGCGAAATCCAAATGGACGGGCATGGCCTACGCAATGGTTATAGCGGGCGCCATAGGCAATATCTGGGATAGGTTTTTCTACGGCGCTGTGGCGGATTTCCTGGATTTTCATTTGATGGGTTGGCATTTCCCGGCCTTCAACGTCGCCGATTCCCTGATCTGCATGGGAATATTCTTATTGCTTGTAAGGAAGGATTAGCTGGCCGGATAGGTACGGACATAGAGCGCGCCCTCGGGCTTGTCGAGATGTCCCTTGACTCCGCACGCCGCGAGCGCCCCCAATAATACGAGGGCGAAAACCTTACGCATGGCTCGCCTCCTGGAATTGCATGTTGTAGAGCTTGGCGTACTCGCCCTTCTTTTTGAGAAGCTCGGCGTGCGTGCCTTCCTCCACCACCTCGCCTCTTTCTATCACGTATATCTTGTCGGCGTTTATTATGGTAGAGAGCCGGTGGGCTATGACTATGGTGGTGCGGTCCTTCATCAGGTTATCGAGCGCTTGCTGCACCAGCCGCTCGCTCTCGGTGTCGAGCGCAGAGGTCGCCTCGTCCAGCAGAAGAATCGGAGCGTCCTTGATCAGCGCGCGCGCTATGGAGATGCGCTGCTTCTGTCCGCCGGAGAGCTTCACTCCGCGTTCGCCTATCTTGGTCTGGTATCCCTCGCTCATGGCGTTTATGAAGTTGTCGGCGTTGGCGAGCTTCGCGGCGCGCACTATCTCGGCGTCGGTGATTTCCTTGGCCTCCTTGTCGCCCTTGCCGTAGGCTATATTGTTCCTGATCGTAGAATCGAAGAGCATGATGTCCTGGCTGACTATGGCTATGTTTTCGCGCAGAGACTTCATAGTGAGTTCGCGGATGTCGATGCCGTCTATGGTGATGCTACCGCCACTGACATCGAAGAAACGCGGTATCAGGTTTATTATCGTGCTCTTGCCGCCGCCGGATTGTCCCACGAGCGCTATGGTCTTGCCCTTTGGCACGCTTATGGTGACGTCCCTTAGTATTGGCTTGCCCGCATCGTACTCGAAATTTACGTGGTTGAGCTTTATGCCCTTATTGAGCCCTTCCATCCGCTTGGCGTCGGGGGCGTCCACTATCTTGGGCTTGGTGTCGAGTATCTCGTAGACGGAGGCCGCGCCCATCATTGCCATCTGGAAGTTTATGCGGAACGCGGTGAGCGCTTTCAAGGGCTTATAGACGGCGACCCACGCGCCGAGGAATGTGACGAAACTGCCAGTCGTCATGGTGCCGCTCGCTATCTGCCAGCCGCCGAATAGTATTATTCCGGACAGCACGAAGCCGGACAAGCTCTCCATTATCGGCGAGACAGAGGAGACAATGCGCGTGCGCTTCATCGCCATGTCGTTCATTTCCTCGAAGGTGCGGCCTATCGCGCGGCTCTCGTACGCCTCCATGCCGTAGGATTTGATGACCTTGACGTTCTGCAGGCTCTCGGATATCTGCACCATGAAGCCTGCGTTCATAGCCACGTCCGCAGAGGCTATGTTGCGGGCTTTCTTTGATAGCCTCTGCGCAACCACCACGCCGAAGGGCACGAAGAGGAAGATTATCATGAACAGCTGCCAGTTGCTCCATATCATCAGTCCGAACATGGAAACCACGGTTGTTATGTCCTTGAACGCGGTCTGTATGAAGTTGAGTGCGATCTGCGCGACCTGGTTGGTCTGGTTGACTATGCGTGAGAGCAGGTCGCCGGACGAGGTGTTCGAAAAATACCCCATGTCGAGCTTTATCACGTGCGAGAAGACCTTGTGCCGTATAGACATTATGGTCTTGTTCGAGATGTGGGCCATTAGGTTCATCTGGAAATACGAGAGGAGCCCCTTGCCCGCATATACGGTGGTTATCTGCGCGCAGAGCCAGAACAAAAGCGCCTTGTCCTGCTCCACGAGGCCTTGGTCGAATATGGGGCGCAGCAGCGCGACGGAATACGCCTCGGCCATGGCCGCGAGCGAGGTCAGCCCCATGGCGGCCGCTATGTGCCATATATACTTCCTCGTGTGCTCGCGCCATATGCGCCGCAGTATCGAGGGCTTATTTTCTTTTTTTGTTTTTTCCATTCTTCACCTTTTTCGTTGGCGCGCCCTCGGACGGCGTCGAGAGCGGTATGGAGCGGATGCGCTGATAGGGCGGTATCTCGGCCGCCGCGAGTGTGGAGATTTTGAGCTCCTTACCCTCGATTATCGTCTTTATCTCGTCACCGGTAAGGGTTTCGTATTTCAGCAGGGCCTCGGCGAGCCGTATGAGTTTGGCCTTGTTCTTCGTGATGGTCTGCTTGGCGAGGTTCCTGCCCGCGGTTATCATGTTCTTGACTTCGTCGTCAATCAGCTCGGCCGTCTTGTCCGAGATGTTGAAGCGCGCGGAGTCCGCGAATCCGGGGGCTCCCTCGCCGTAGAACACTGTGCCGAGCTTGGGGTTGAAGCCCCACTCGACTACTGCCTTTCTGGCGAGCCGCGTGGCGCTCCGTATGTCGGAGGATGCGCCCGCGGTGATATTCGCGCTTCCGAAGAAGATTTCCTCGGCCGCGCGCCCGGCCATGGACACCGCGATTTGATTCTTGATTTCGGTTATGTTGACGGAAACCTTGTCGCGCTCGGGCAGCTGCTGCACCATGCCGAGCGATTGCCCGCGCGGTATGATCGTGGCCTTGTGTATGGGGTCTAGGCCGGGTAGTAGCACGGACACGAGCGCGTGCCCGGCCTCGTGATAGGCGGTGTTCTTGATTTCGGCCTGGCTCATGGTGGCCGTGCGGCGCTCTATGCCCATGAGTATCTTGTCGCGCGCGTACTCGAAGTCGATGTTGGAAACGAGTTTGCGGTTGAAGCGTGCGGAGGCGAGCGCCGCCTCGTTCACGAGGTTGGCGAGCTCGGCGCCTGAGAAGCCCGGCGTACCGCGCGCGACCGCGGCTATGTCGACAGAGTCTTGCATCTTTATCTTGGCGGCGTATTTGCGGAGTATCGCCTCGCGCCCTTTTATATCAGGAAGCGATATGACGACTTGGCGGTCGAAGCGACCCGGACGGGTGAGCGCCTCGTCCAGAATGTCCGGACGGTTCGTGGCCGCAATGACGATGATTCCTTCATTCGGGGCGAATCCGTCCATCTCGACCAGCAGTTGATTTAGGGTCTGTTCGCGCTCGTCGTTGGAATATCCCATTCCTCGCCCGCGCCCCACCGCATCGATTTCATCTATGAAGACGAGGCAGGGGGATTGCTTCTTGGCCTGCTCGAACAGCGAGCGCACGCGCGACGCGCCCACACCGACGAACATCTCGACGAAGCCCGAGCCGGAGATTGAGAAGAACGGCACCTGCGCCTCGCCCGCTATGGCTTTTGCGAGCAGGGTCTTGCCCGTGCCCGGGGGCCCGACCAAGAGCACGCCCTTGGGCAGCTTCGCGCCGATGCGTTCGTATTTCAGGGGGTCGGAGAGGTAATCGACTATCTCGCTTACCTCCTTTTTCGCCTCGTCGATACCGAGCACGTCGTCGAAAGATACCTTGGTGTGGAGCTCGGAGATTAGCTTGGGCGCGGCGCTATCGAATATGCCGCCCATGCCCCCGCCCATCATGCCGCCCTTGCCGCGCGAGCGTATGCTCCTGAAAAGGAATATGATGAACGAAATCCAGAGGAGCGTCGCGAGGATGTCTATAATGCGGAGAGCCGACATGCCGCCGGATTTTTCTTCGGGCGCGGCGACTACGGTCGGCACCTTTTTACTGTCGAGGAGCTCGAACAGCTGCGAGTAGGGGATTATGCGCGTGGTGAATTCGGGGTTCGCCATCTTCAACCTGTCCGCCGCCCTCTGCGAGAGCCTGCCCTCGGCGACGGAGGATTTCAAGACGACGTTCTCCACGCCGCCCTCCCTGACAGCCGATACAAAGTCCGAGAACGCGATTTCGCTCCTGGCGATTGCTTGCTCTTTTTTGCCCTCTTGTTTCGCGCTTCTCTTGTCCTGGCTTGTGAAAATCAGCCCGGCGAGCATGGCGACGGCGAGAACTATATATAGTATCTTCCAGAATTTGTTCATTTTTATCCGTGTCGTTGTCGGGCTCGGACTCTAGCACTTTGCGGGCAGTTTTGCAAGCACAATCCTCTTCGGGTTTTCTGGGAATATTTTGAATGGGCCGAGGGTGGAGGCGCGTCCGGCGAGCATTGATTCGAGCGCGCGGACAAGGCTCTCGGCGCGTATGGGTTTGCCGGGAGAGATTATTGCGGCGAGAGAGGCGAGCTGTGTGGCGCGCGGGAGCGTTTCCAGCTCGCGGAGCGATAGCAATATGCGTTTTTCGCTCTTGGAGAGCACGAGGTTCTGTACGGCCTTTTCGGTATAATATGAAAGCGCGTCGTCCGCCGACTGTAGGTTTTTCGCGGTTTCCAAAATGCGGTCGCGTGAAAGGCCGAGATTTTCGAGCGTGCCGGAGAGTTTCCTGATTTTCACGCGAGTGTAGGCTAAGTCGTCATTCGACGGATCCTCTACCCATTTTTGCCGACGTGTTTTCAGGTATCGCTGCAGCTCCTTTTTCGGCACCGAAAGGAGTGGCCTTATAATCTCGATGCCGTCGCGGAGCATGCGTTCGCGCATGGCGGAAAGCCCGCGGATACCGCTGCCGCGCACGAGGTTCAGGAGGAAGGTTTCGGCCTGCTCGTCCGCGTTGTGTCCGACCAGGAGCGTGGAAATCCCATGCTTCTTGCAATAGGTTGTGAGGAGCTTATACCGGTATCCGCGCGCGACTTCCTCTATGCCGGTCTTGGGTATTTTGCCCTTGTAGGCGAGGATTTCATGTGGAATGTCGCGCTTGTTCATCTCTTCCGCAACCCATGCGGCCTCTGCCGCGCTCTCCGGGCGAAGGCCGTGATCGACGGTCAGCGCTACTATATCGAGCCCCGCCTCGTGCGCCATGAGTACAAGCGCCATTGAATCGCCGCCGCCGGAAAGCGCGACCGCCAGCTTGCCTTTATCCGCCAATTTGCCGAAGAGTTCTCGCATGGGGGAATTATATACGGGCGCGCCCGAAATGCAAGGCTTGCTTTTTGCTCCCGGGCCTGTTATGCTTGCCAGCCATGAAGATATTGGTAATAGGCGGACTTGGCTATATCGGCTCGCACGTGGTCACGGAGCTTCTGGCGGCGGGGCACAAGGCGGCGGCGTACGACGACCTCTCGACCGGGCAGGCAATAAACGCGCAGCCGGGTTGCGAGGTCATAAAGGCCGACCTGCTCGACTATGGGAAATTGCTCGACACACTGTCGCGCGGCAAGTTTGACGCGGTGATACACCTAGCCGCGAAAAAGGCCGTGGGCGAGAGCATGGAAAACCCAGACCTCTATGCGAAGAACAATATCGAAGGTTCGCTCGGCCTGCTTTCCGCAATGGCGAAGGGCGGCGTGAAAAAGCTGATATTCTCGTCGAGCGCGGCCGTGTACGGCATACCCAAGGACGACAAGCCATTGACGGAGGAAAGCCCCGTAGAGCCGGTGAATTTCTACGGCTTCACCAAGCTCGAGATGGAGCGCAGCATGGCTTGGTACGACAAGCTGAAGGATATAAAATTCGTATCGTTGAGGTACTTCAACGCCGTGGGCTACGACGCTGCCGGCCGCGTGAAGGGGCTCGAAAACAATCCGCAAAATCTTCTCCCTATAATAATGGAGGTCGCGAGCGGCAAGCGCGAAAAGCTGCAGGTATTCGGCGGCGACTGGCCGACGCCCGACGGCACCTGCCTGCGCGACTACATACATTGCACGGACTTGGCGCTCGCACACGTGAAGGCTTTGGAGCTGAAGGACAGCGCGATCTTAAACCTCGGTACGGGCAAGGGAATAAGCGTGCTCGAGATGATACGCGCTGCCGGGGAAATCACCGGCCGCAAGATACCTTACGAGATCGTCGGGAAAAGGCCCGGCGACCCGGCCGCCTTGGTCGCCTCGAGCGCGAAGGCCGAGAAGATGATGGGCTGGCGCGCCGCCCACTCCTCGCTCGAAAATATAATCGAGACAACTTGGGCCCGCTATTCCAGTTAGCCCCGCACCCCTCACCTTCTAAAAATCTAACTTGTCAAAACGCCGCGACCTGCGCGTGGTGGTTTTTTTGTAACAGAATGTATAAAAACCCCTCGGTCGGAGGAGAGAGAAAAATAAGGAGGGATGACCGAGGGATTTAACGCCCGAAGGCGTATCCACCGAAATGAGGGGTCGCTTCGGCGGATTCTTTGGCTCGGGCTTCGGATTTAGGCCGTCGCCCGAGGACATGCTCCGATTCTATACAATTTATATATATTTGTCAACAAATTTAACAAATAATTTATTTCGTCGAATTGGGGCATGGAAAACGCTTCCGCGAATCCCTTTTTTGTGATATAATAGGGCGAAAACCGGAGGCAAAATGAAGTTTAAGCTCATCTACTACGGCGAACTGCTCATAAATCCCAAACGCCGAACCAATCACCTTCACGAAATCCGCTCCGTACTCTCCCCCCAACTAAAACGCCTCACTGAAATCTCCCCCTACACCGAAATCCGCGAAAAGCTCATGTCGCGCGGCACCGGCATTCGCGAGGTGGGCGGGGTGAGGTTCTTCCCCATCATCACGCCCGAATTGGACTTGCTCGCTGAGATAGACGTCCAGATAATGCACCCGGAGATTTTGGACACCCCGCACGCCGATATAGACAACCGCATGAAGACCCTCTTGGACGCCTTAAAGCGCCCGCAAAACGCGAACGAGGTGGCCGAGGCGACGGTGAAGGCGATCCAGGGCAAGAAGGACAATACGATATTCACGCTCTTGGACGACGACCACCTAGTCACCAAGCTGACTATCAACACCTCGCACTTGTTGGCGGAGCCATGCGGAGGCTTGCTCCGCACCAAGCGCAAGAAGTCGGACACGGCGTTCGACCACAGGCTGCTCTTGATAATATCGGTCAACATCCGCGCCTCCCGCGGCACCATCGACAACCTGTCGGTGATAATTTAGGCGATGGAGCCTATTTTATTTTTTGGTCTTTCGTCGCCATTTCGAGCGCGGTTTTGAAATCGGGATAATCCGTCGGAACGCCTACGGGCAGAGAGATCTCTCCTTCCTCTAGCACCACGGAACGGCGAACGTCATTGTGTTCAAACGCATAATGTGTCCGCTCGTTCAGTTCGTACATGCTGCCATTGTAATATGATTGTTTTGCTATTCGTTCTATTATATCTTTGTTGTTGAAGGTATAAACCATTTTTTATTTCTCTCGATCCCCCTCGGATTGGAATTGGTGGAGGTAATCGGGATTGAACCGACGACCTCTTGCATGCCATGCAAGCGCTCTCCCAGCTGAGCTATACCCCCACGGGTGCGACAATCTTAGCACAAAGTTCGGGAAAATAAAGTATTATTTTCAGCTTGTTCATTTCCTTTGCCCGACCGCGCGTTTCGTGCTATAATTTCCGAAAAGGAGAAAACGCATGAAGCACGACAGCGGCATATCGCTTATCGAAACCATCTTGGCCATGGGGATAACCTTGGCGCTCGGCGCAGTTGCGTTCAGGCTCTACGCCGAGGCCATGGAGAAGACGCGGCGCATTCGGCTGCAGGCGGACGTGGCCGAGATAGAGAAGCGCGTCAATCTGGAGTGGGCGGGTCGAGGCTGGGGCGCCGGCACCGACGCCGCCCGCGTGAAGAAGCTACAGGGCAAGGGATTAGATTTGACGACTCCATGGGGCGGAGAAATCTCACTCTCTTTCTCGGAGGGTGCGAGCGGCGGCGCGAAGGCCCTGGCCTGGCCGTTCTTCGGCGTCGAGATTCCGGGGCTGAGCCGCGCGCGGTGCATATGGGCCGCGACTGTGTTCGCGCCGGGTTCGATTTGCCTAAGCATAAACTCTGCGTCCGCGGATTGCAGGAAACTCCCCGCGGAATTTTTGTCCGCTTGCCGCGAATCCGACGACAATCGGGTTCTGGTAAGGTATAGGAAAGGGTAGCGCGCCCAAGCCGCGTCCAGATTAGCCTCCATACGGTAGGGGGATCTTAGTTCCACTCCAGCTCGAGCTTTTCGAGCTCGCGCACTTCGTCGCGGAGTTCCATGGCTTTCTCGAATTCGAGGTTTTTCGCATGCTTCTCCATGAGCTTGAGTTTCGCGCTCATGGCCTTTTGCAGCTCGCGCTTGTCCTTGAACCGCATCGAAACCTTGCGTGCGGGCTTGGTCAAATCCACGTAGTCCATCTCGGCGACCGCGATGTTCTCCGCCACTTTTTTCACAATGGTTTTCGGGGTAATGCCATTTGCCTCGTTATATAGCATTTGCTTCATACGGCGGCGATTCGTCTCCTCGACTGCGCGGGTTATCGAGCCAGTCATCACGTCGGCGTAGAGTATGACTCGCCCCTCGGAATTTCGCGCCGCGCGCCCGATGGTTTGTATGAGCGAGCGCTCGGAGCGCAGGAACCCTTCCTTGTCCGCGTCGAGTATCGCGACGAGCTTGCATTCGGGAATATCCAAACCTTCCCTCAGCAAATTGATTCCGACCAGCACGTCGAACTCGCCCAAGCGTAGGCCGCGGATAATCTCTATGCGCTCGAGCGTTTCTATGTCGCTGTGGAGATAGCGCACGCGCAGGCCGGCGTCCACGAGATATTCGGTCAATTGCTCGGCCATTTTTTTGGTGAGCGTGGTGCACAGCACGCGCCCGCCGGACTTGGCGACCTCGCGGCACTCGTGCATCAGGTCGTCGACCTGCGAGGCGACCGGGCGTATGAACACCTCGGGGTCAAGTAGGCCGGTAGGACGTATCAGCTGCTCCACGGGCTTGCCGCCGCACGCCTGCATTTCATAGTCGCCGGGCGTCGCGGATACGAAGATGGTGCGGCCTCGCATTGCGTCCCACTCCTCGAATTTCAGGGGTCTGTTATCCAGACATGAGGGCAGGCGGAATCCGTATTCCGACAAATTCGTTTTGCGCGCGCGGTCGCCGTTGTACATGCCGCCGATCTGCGGCACGCTGACGTGGCTCTCGTCTATGAAGACTATGGCGTCCTTCGGCAGATACTCGAAGAGCGTGGGCGGCGGTTCACCCGCATTGCGACCCGTCAAATAGCGCGAATAGTTCTCGATCGATTTGCAATAGCCCGTGCTTTCCAGCATTTCGAGGTCGAAGTTTGTCTTTTCGCGCAGGCGTTGCTCTTCCAAGAGCTTGCCGGAGTTCTTGAAAAATTCGAGCCTGTCTTGCAGTTCGGCCTTTATGCCGACTATGGCGTTGGAGAGGGCGGGCCCGGGCGTGACATAGTGGGTTTTCGGATAGACTACACAATGCTTCATGCCGAGCGTGCGCTTGCCGGTCAAGCTGTCGAATTCCGATATGCTCTCGATGGCATCGCCGAAAAAACTTATGCGCCAAGCCTTGTCCTCGAGGTGCACGGGAAAGACCTCGATAGTGTCACCGCGCACGCGGAACGAGCCGCGGTCGAGCACCATGTCGTTGCGCGTATATTGGAGTTCTGCGAGTTTGCTTATGACGGCGGCCACGCCGATCTCCATTCCCTCGGAAAGGGGCAGGCTCATGTTGGCGTAGGTTTCGGGGCTGCCGAGGCCGTATATGCAGCTGACCGAGGCGACTATTATCACGTCCTTGTATTCCAAGAGCGAGCGCGTGGCGGAATGGCGGAGGCGCTCTATCTGTTCGTTTATAGCGGAGTCTTTTTCTATGTATATGTCGGTCTTGGGTATGTATGCCTCGGGCTGGTAATAATCATAGTACGATACGAAATACTCCACGTGGTTTTCGGGGAAAAGCTCGAGCATTTCCTGGTATAGCTGCGCGGCGAGGATCTTATTCGGAGCCATGATAAGCGCGGGAACGCCTGCCTTCGCAATTACATTCGCCATGGTGAAAGTCTTGCCCGAACCGGTGATTCCGAGGAGCGTCTGGTTTTTTCGGCCTTCTTTAAGTCCGGCGAACAAGGCCTCTATCGCCTCGGGCTGGTCTCCGCTCGGCTTCAAGGAGGAATTTAGCTTGAATAATGACATCAGGTACTATATTATGTTGAAAACGTGGAGGTTTCAAGGGGGAAATGAATCCGGTTCGACTGATAAAGGCGGCGTTGTGGTTTGTGGGTGTGGCGGCTGTCGTGCTCGCCGGACTCATATATATCCCGCGCCTGGTGAATGTCGATGCGCGCAAACCATACATAGAGCAGAAGCTCTCGAGCCTGACCGGACTCGATGTGAAGATATTAGGCTCCATGAACCTTTCCGTGTTCCCGCGCATAAGTCTTGTCGCCAAAGACGTGAAGGCGTCGGATTTCATACATGCGGACAGGGTTTCGATAAGATTGCACTCGCTCGGCGTGCTCTCCGGCGACATGGAGGTCGACGATATGGTAATCTCCGGCGGCGAGCTGGACCTGTCCTCGCAAAAACAGAAATTGAAGCTGGAGGATTTCGACGAGCTCCTCTCCGGCAGGATTTTCTCCATGCTCATGCTCCGCGATTCCATAGTCAAGCTGCCCGATGGAGCGGTGGTTGACGACATAAACGCGACGATGGAAGGGCTGAACGGAAAGGGCGTGCGATTGATAGGCGCGTTCGATTGGCGCGGAATGGAGTTCTCCGGTATAAAGGCCGATGTCGCATGGACGGACGCCCTCAACTACTCCGTTTCCGGACAGTTCGGCGGCTCGAAAGGTCGGGATAGTCTGGGCGTGAAGGGGAAGCTCGCGGTGCGGGCCGGCTCGTCGAACTTGTTCGCGAGCGTGGAGGCGGGCAGCTCCAATATTGTCGCCATGCTCGCCGGTTTGGGTTTCAAGATCGAGCTGCCGGGCATAGGGCTTTTCAAGGGAAAGGTGGACTTGAAGACCGACGTCGTGATGGTCGCGGACAGGATTTCCCTCTCGAAAGGTTCGCTGAAGAACGCGGAAACTAACGGTTCGTTCTCGGCGGAAATCCTACGCGCGGATGGCGGCGGCGTATATAACGTCGATTTCAGCAGCGCGAAACTCTCGAAGCTCGCCAGTATTCCCGCAGGCGCGGGCGCCCTCGACCCTATGGCTTTGCTTAACACGAGCCAACCGCTTGAAGGTTTTTTGCGGAGTAATACCCTTAATCTTTCGGTTCAAAATCTCATACTTCCAAAGGGCGTGGCGAGGAACGTGCAGTTTGCGTCCAAGCCTTCCGTCGCCGGGAACGGCGCCAACACCGGCTTTGAGATAGAAAGGTTCTCTTTCCAAAGGGGCAAGGAGAATTTCGACGCGACCGGATCCATACTGTTTTTTGCGGGACAGCGCGCCGTAGCGCTCGCGATCCGCTCCATGCCCGAGTTCGAAATTTCGCACCCCATATTCGGCCCGCTACCGGTCAAGGGATTCACGGGACGGATCTCGGGTAGCGGCAGTCGATTGCAGGCAAGGGAATTCGAGGCCCTGATAGGCCCCTCGCGCTTTGCGGGCAATGCGGCTCGTGAGCAAATTGACGGACGCGACGTCTTGACCTTGGAGCTTTCCGCCCGCGATGTCGCGGCCGCGAAGGTGTTCGGAGTATCCGATATAGACATGCCCTTCATAATAAGGAGAATCGCTTCGCTCGATCCATTGCGCGTGAACTTGAAGGCCGAGTTCGCGAGGGTGGATTTGGGCAAGGGCAGCGTACTGCACGATTTCTCTTTCGCGGGCATGCTGGAAGACGGCTCCTTGCGGATAAACTCCATGGGCTTCTCCGAAGGCGCCCGCGCATCGTCGGTTTCCGGAGAGCTCGCGGGCTTGGTCGGCGATAGCTCCGGAGAGTTCAGGAATTTTAAATACTCTATCGTGTCCGGCGACGGCAAGGGCATGAAGATACCCTTCATTCCTGCCGACAGCTTCGTGGCGAAGCTGATCACCGGCAACGTTTCGAGCGTAAGCATAAGCATGGAAGGCGCGGCGGCCAACCCCGAGACCTCGGTGGTTGCGGGCGGCGCGGGCATAAGCGTGAAGGTAGACGGCCGCCTGTTCGGCCCTTCTGGCAAGTACTCTCTCTCGTTCTCGCACCCCGAACTCAAGGGCTTCCTCTTCGCCTTCGGCTTCATAGACGAGGGCCTGATGGACTACTTCTACGACGGCATACCTTTCGAGGTGAGTGCTCGTGTAGATGGCAGTACGGTGAGCGGCATAAAGGGTTCGATAAAAGGGAATGCCTTCGTGGGCTCCGTCGGCGGCGCGGGCGCGGAGTTCAAGGCGGAGCGGTTCGACAGCAGATTGGTATTGAAGCGCCTCGCCGACACGGGCGCATACGCGGACTTCATACTGAGGTTGATTCGCGCGCTGCCGATGGATTTCGCGTTGTCGGTCGGCACGCTCGGAGCTTACGACGGCAATGTCTATAACGACTTCGCTCTCGATTTGAAGCCTGCCAGGAACCCCGGCTCTATAATGCTCTCGTTCAAAAAAGGCGCGCGCTCTACAAGGATAGAGAGCGAAATCCTCAACGCGCGCATATTCAACGGCACCTTGGAACTCGCGAATTATCCCCTACCTGAGGGCTTCATGGGAGACGACGCCATAATCGGCCTGCAGTCCGGCGCAATGGACGCGAGACTGGGATTCTCCATGAACGGACTTAACGCGAGCCAGCTTGTATCGAGTCTGTCTGGCGACTTCGAGCTTGAGGTGAAAAACGGCGTGATAAGGGGAATGAGCGGATACGACGCGCTTGCGGCCGCGATCACCGTGCTTCCGAACATCACCTCGAACAATGTCGTGAAGGTAATCGGGAACGGCATGAGGACGGGCGGGCTGCCGTTCTCCAGCCTGCGCGCGAAGGGTTCCATAAGAAATGCCGCGATAAACAGTGCGGCTTTCACCCTAGTCGCGAAGAACATCGAGGCGTTCGGCCTGCTCTCCACCGATTTGATCAGAAAGTCGCTCGACATAGCGGCCGAGTTCGCGATTTCCCGCCTGTCCTCGGACGCGCTCAAAATTCCGTATAGGGCGCATGGCTTCATCAACAACCTGGACGTCGCGGTTTCCGCTGACGAGCTAGCCCCCCGTATTAATACGCTCTATTTGCAGAAGTTGAGAAGATGAAAAGAAGGAAAGGGAAAGCGGCGGTCATAGTAAGGTTCAAGGCGTACGTGCGCGCGCTGTTGTTCGTGGGCATGGTGGCGGTCGCTGGCACGCTGCTCTCGTTCTTCGCGTTCTCCACGCTGGTGTCGCAGAGCCCGGAGCGCAAGGTCGTGCTCATAGGGCAGGGCGATAGGCTCCGCGATGTAGTGGCGAAGCTCGAAGCGGCGGGCGCGCTCAAACACCCGAGGGTTTTCGTGGCATGGGCGTATTTCACGCGCCGGCAGAACTCGCTTAAGAGCGGCGAGTACGAGATTCCCGCCCGCGCCAGCACGAACCGTATCCTGAAGATGATGGCGAACGGCCGGGCCTACAACCGCCTGGCGACTATCCCCGAGGGGCTGACCGCCAAGCAGGCGACGGCGCTCTTCATGACGTTCGAGGAGCTCGAGGGCCCCATGCCGAAAATAAGGGACGGGGAAATCCTGCCGCAAACCTACTTCTATACTCGCGGCCAGACGCGCTCGGATTTGGTCGGGAAGATGAAGCGCGCGAGGGACGCCGCGCTTGAATACGAATGGAACAACCGCGCCGATGGCTTGCCGCTCAAGACCAAGGAAGAGGCGCTGGTGCTCGCTTCCATTATCGAGAAGGAAACCTCTGTCGATGAGGAAAGGCCGCTGGTCGCCGCCGTGTTCGTGGGCCGCCTGAAGCGCGGCATGAAGCTGCAGTCCGACTCCACGGTGGTCTATGCCATCACGAAGGGCCTCGGCGATATGAAGGGCAGGAAGCTCTACTCCAAGGATTTGAAGGTCGTGTCTCCCTATAATACGTACGCGAACCGCGGCCTACCGCCCGCGCCCATAAACAATCCGGGTCTGGCGAGCATTCGCGCGGCGCTCAATCCCGCGCAGGCGGACTATCTGTATTTCGTGGCGGACGGCACGGGCGGGCACAAGTTCTCGTCCGACTTGAAGACGCACGAGAGGAACCGCGCCGAGTGGCGGAAGATTAGGGACAACTGACTACAACTCCGACACCTTGAACTCGGCATAGCCTTCGTAGTAATAGCTGGTATCTATGCCTTTCATAAAGACGTCGCGGCTGTCGGTTTTACCTGTCAGTGCGGATTTCAGCAGTTGCTTTATCTCCACATCTTTCACGACGCTGCGTTGCATGGCGGACAGGTATTCATCCTTGTCGACTTTGTTCCAGTCTATGACTTTGCGAAGTTCTTTTTTCAGAATCAAGTCCAGCCATATCCGCATTGCGCGGCCGTTTCCCTCGCGGAAAGGATGAGCAATATTCATCTCGACATATTTTTCCACGATATCGTCGAAAGTTTTCTGCGGCATCTTGTCTATAGTTTTAAGGGACTGCGGCAGATACATCAGCGGAGCGAAACGAAAACCGCCTTTCGAGATGTTCACCTCGCGGACTTCGCCCGCGAAATCGTAAATGTCTTTGAACAAATTCTTGTGGATTTGCCGCAACCCGGCAAAGGTTCCGGCCGGAATTTTATCGAGGGCTCCGCTGTCGTAGAGCCGTTTCGCCGCCCGCTTGCTTAGGCATTCTTCCGCCTTTAAGAGCTCGACTTGCGAGGTAATTTTAAGCTTGTTTTTTAGGACGGCCATGCGGATATTTCCTTTGCTTTCAGTATACCTCCGCGCACAGAAAAATCCAGCGTTTTTTGCCGCGCCCGAAAATCAAACCGCCATCTCGCCCAGACGATTGCGGTTGTGCGCGTGGCAGATCGCGATCGCGAGGCTGTCGGCGGAGTGTTCGGAGTCGATTGAGGGCTTGCCGAGCAGCATGCCCACCATCATCTCGACCTGTTCCTTTTTCGCATGCCCCACGCCCACCACGGATTTTTTCACGAGGTTCGGCGAGTATTCGGATACCTTGACCCCGGACAGCGCAGGCGTCAAGATCGCGACTCCGCGCGCCTGGCCGAGCTTCAGCGTGGAAGAAGGATTCGCGTTCACGAACGTTTCTTCTACCGCAGCCTCGAGCGGCTTGTATTCTTTCACGACCTCGGAGAGCCTTTCGTAGATTTGCGCTAAGCGCTCGGGCAGCGTGCCGCTTGCCGGAATATGGATTGTACCGTTCGCGACGTGTATCAGGCGTTGCCCGTCTTTTTCGATTATGCCCCAGCCGGTATGCAAAAGGCCTGGGTCGATTCCCAATATGCGGATAGAGTTGCTCATGCCAATTCCTTGCGCCGGGCGACGATTTGAGCGGTGAGCTTCTCCATGGCACGGCTTTCCAGCTGCCGCACGCGCTCCTTCGAGATTTTTAACTCAATTGCTAGCTCCTCTAGCGTCGCGGGGTTTTCCGAAAGGCGTCGCCTGCGGATAATCTCCCTCTCGCGCGGGTCGAGCCGGTCGAGCTCCTCGAACAGCACCTTCATGCGCTGATAGTTGACCTCGTGCGTTTCGACCTGCCTCTCGGCGTTCGGGGTGGAGGAGGCGAGCGCGTCCATGTGCTCGTCGCCTTCCTCACCGGCTGGAGTGTTGAGCGAGATGTCGCGCGACAGGCGGCGGTTCATGTCGATTACGTCATCCTCGGGCACGTCCATCTCGACGGAGATTTTCTTGACCTCGGCGTCCGACATGTCGCCGTCGTGGTAAATGCCGAGCTTGTTCTTGAGGCGCTTGAGGCCGAAGAAGAGCTTCTTTTGTGCGGCTTGGGTACCGAGTTTTACCAAGCTCCAGCTGCCGAGAACGAACTCGTTTATGGTCGCGCGTATCCACCAGAGTGCGTAGGTCGAGAGGCGGAAGCCCTTGTCAGGGTCGTACTTCTTGACCGCCTTCATGAGGCCGATGTTACCCTCGGAGATTATGTCGGCCAGAGGCAGTCCGTAGCCCTTGTACTCGAGTGCCGCAGCCACGACGAGGTAGAGGTTGGATTTGATGAGTTCCTCGGCGGCCTTGAGGTCCTTGTCGTCGCGCACGCGCCGGGCGAGCTTGAACTCGGTCTTGGCGTCGAGCCGGGGCAGCGACTTTACCATGTTGATATAACCGACTATTCCGCCGTCGGCGAGCACCTGCGGGAGTGTTTCGCGCCGCTTGAAATTGACGCTTTTGGAAAGTGAAGAACGCTTCGCCATGCGATTAATATAATGCACATGGCCGACAATTGCAAGCGCGCTTATTCTTTCTCTGTCCCGCTCGCGTCGTTCAAAAGTCGCAGCAGGATGGACCAGTCCTTGACTCTTTGCAACTCTTCTTCGTTCATTCTGTCGAAGGTTGCTTTGAGGGTTTGTTTGTCGGGTGCGGGGGAGGAGGGAGCGCTTCCCATCATTTTCACCATCGTTTTCCTGCCCATTATGTTCTTGACGACCTTCTCGCCTTCCTGGCATACTTTTTCCGCCACCAAGAACCTAAGGTCGTTTATCTGTTCTAGCGATAAGTGAGGCACGACATATTGCATTTTTTATCCTTTTTGGTTCACAGAAAAAGAGTTTAGCCTAATAAATCTATTTTGTCAAGAGAAAAATGGGGGAATAAAAGCAGCGTTTGCGCGCGGTTATTTCATGAGTATTCTGGCCGAGTCGGTTATGAACATCGAGCGTAAGGTTACATAATCGCTGTAGCTCGTGTTCCCGAAGCCTAGGATAGGATTACCCATCGCCTTGCGGATATACTCTATTCTCTTTGCGTAATCTGTAATCTTTTTGGAGGTAAAAACCGCATCCACTTCCTCGCCCGTCTTGCATTTCTTTAGTTTGGCAATTAAAGATAAATTGAACATGCATTCTCCTTTGATATATTGGTCGCGAGAATATAACCCAATGGATTTGGTTTGTCAAATCTTAAACTTTGGAGCCGATAATCTTTATTTCGTATTCGAGCGTTATGCCGGATTTCTCGCGGACCTTCAGGCGTATCAGCTCGGCGAGGCTTTCTATGTCCGCGCTGGTGGCCATGCCAGTGTTGATTATGAAGTTCGCGTGGAGCCTCGAGACCTCCGCGCCGCCCACCCTCGCGCCTTGCAAACCGGCTCCTTCGATTAGCTCCCATGCGGGCTTGTCGGGGGAGGGATTCTTGAAAGTCGAGCCCGCAGTCTTTTCCGCCACAGGCTGCGAGGCGGATTTTTTCTCGAATAGTTCGGCTATTTTCGCGGTGATTTCGGATTTGTCCCCGGGCTCACCTTTAAGCTCCATGGAGGTTATGAGCAGGTTGCTTGAGAGGCCGCTCGAGCGATACGAGAATGATGGCGAAACCTCGACTTCTTCTCCGGTTTTCAAATCCACCGCGCCCGCGGATACGAATATGTCTTTCATTTCGCGGCCGAAGCACCCGGCATTGCCGTATAGCGCGCCGCCCATCGTGCCCGGTATGCAGGCCAAAAATTCGAGGCCGGAAATGTTTGCGTCTGCGGCGAACTTGGCGACAAGCCCGCACGGAACGCCCGAGCCGCAATAAATCTTGTCGCCTTCGGTCTTCACTCCTTGGAACTTGGGGCGTATGACAAGCCCCTTGACTCCGCCGTCGCGAATCAGGACGTTCGACCCGCCGCCCAGTATATGTATTGGCGTGTCGCGCTTGAAGCTATGGAGAAATTCCTTCAGCTCGTCCGCGCTCGTCGGCTCGAAATAAAGCTCGGCCGGGCCGCCGGTCTTGAAGCGCGTGTATTGCGCGAGCGGATGGTTCTTGAGGGCGCCGTTCATAGCAGCTCCGGCAGTTTGTAAATCCAGTTCTTCAGGTTTCCGGCGGAGAAAGACACCACCACGTCGCCCTTTTTAAGCAGGGGTTTCAAGGCGGGCGCTATGTCGTCGAACCCGAAGGCTTCTATCGCCTTGTTGCCGAGCGCCTCGACCAAGTCCTGCGAGGTCTTCATGCCGAACGGACGCTCTCCCGCGCTATACACGGGAAGCACTATAACTTTTTCGGCTTGGCCGAACGCGCGGGTGAAGTTGTCGAACAGGTCGGTTATGCGCGAGAAGCGGTGCGGCTCCCACACGGCTAAGACCCGGCCGTTGCCCGCGACGTCCTTCGCCATGGCGAGCGTCGCCTCTATCTCGGTCGGGTGGTGGCCGTAGTCGTCGAAGATTTGAATCCCGTTCGAAAACACTTTCGTGAAACGGTGCTTGACGCCTATGAACTGGCGCAAGCCCTCGCGGATTTTGTCGTGCGGCACGCCGAGGAACGAGGCCACGGATATGGCGGCGAGCGCGTTGAGGACGTTGTGCCGGCCGAAGAGGGGGATTTTCGCGCCCTCGATTTTCTCGCCCTGGACCACGATGTCGAAGCTCTGTCCGTCTTTTTCTATCTTGATGTTTTTCGCCATCACGTCGGCCGGCTTGGATATGCCGTAGGTGATGAGCGTCGTGCGCTTGGCCTGCTCGCGCCCCAATGCGGCCGCCACGTCGTGGTCGGCACAGGCGACGATCAGCCCGTTTCTGGGAACTCGGGACAGGAATTTGCGGAAGTAGTCCTCGAGGTTCTCGAAGCTCTTATAGAACTCCATGTGCTCCGCATCCACGTTGAGGAGCACCGCGATAAAGGGCGAGAAGTGCTTGATGTTGCCGAACGCCTCGCATGACTCGGCCACCACGAACTCGCCTTTGCCGATGAGGTTGTGCGAGCCGTAGCGGTGCATTATGCCGCCGTTGATGATCGTCGGGTCGAGGCCGGCCACGTCCAGGAGCGTGCCTGTGAACGAGGTGGTCGTGGTCTTGCCGTGCGTACCGGAAACCGCTATGCCTTTCTTGAGAGTCATTATGGCGTTGAGCATCTCCGCGCGTCCGATTACGGGCACGCCCGCCTTGCGGCTGGCGATAAGCTCTGCGTTGTCGAGCGGCACCGCGCTCGAGGCCACGACAAGGCTTGCGCCCGCTATGTTGCCGGCGGCATGGCCTATGAAGACCTTTATGCCCGCGTTGCGGAGGCTCTCCACGTTTTCGTTTTCCGTCGCGTCCGAGCCCTGGATTTTGTAATCCCATTTCGCCATGGCCTCGGCGATCGAGCTCATGCCTATGCCGCCTATGCCTATGAAGTGGACTGTCTTGCTTTTGTCGAAGTTTTTAAGTGAGAACATTTTTTTATTCCATGGCGAGCCGCGCTATACCCGCGCCCGCGTTGTTGTTTGTCGGGAAAACCTTAGCATTTTTCGCCATCTTTTCAAGCAATTTCGTGTCCTTGAGAAGGCGGGAGAGGACTGTCGAGAGCCCCTCGCTTGTTAGTTCGCTTTGGCGGAGTAGCACGCCCCCGCCTGCGGAAGTTATTTTTTCGGCGTTTAGAATCTGCTGCCTGTCCTTGTGCTCGAGCGGTATTAGTATGCATGGCCGCCCGATTGTGCCGACCTCGGCCACTGTGGAGGCGCCGCCTCGCCCTATGAAGAGCGAGCAGGAGCCGAGCAGTTCGCTTCCGTTCGCGAAGAACGGCTCGCACACCGCGTTTATCCCGAGTTTTTTGTAGTATGCGCGGACAGGGGATAGGTTCTCGGCCATTACTTGCTGATAGACTTTGATGTTGCTCGCGAGGTTGGCGGGCAGAAGTGAGAAGGCCTTGGGTATGATTTCGTCCGACCTCCTCGTGCCCTGTGAGCCGCTGGTTATGAATATGGGCCCGCTCGTGTCGTAGCGTTTTTTTGCGGCCTTTATCACGTCGTCCCTAAGGGGCAGTCCGACTACCGCGGCCTTGCGGACGTCCTTCACGCCCGCGGTATCGTCGAACGCGAGCGCGATTTTGGTGGCGAAGCGCGAGAGCAGTATGTTCGCGTTGCCGAGCACGCTGTCCGCGTTGAATATGACGGTGCGGCGCAAAAGCAGCCACCCGCACATCACGGGCGGCACGCTGATATATCCGCCCATGCCGATTATGGCGCGCGGGTGCACTCTAAGCAGTATGAATAGCGATTGAAGGAATCCGAACGCGAGCAGGCATAGCGTGGCGAAGCGGCGGAGCAATCCTTCCCCGCTCCATTGCCCGCCGGTTATCGTGTGCATGCGCTTGAAGCCTTTCGCGAACCTTTTGCCGCGCGAGTCGGTGATAAGGTGGACTTCCGCGCCTGCCTTTTCCAAGGCTCTGCGGACTTCTCCGGCCGGGAACAGGTGCCCGCCCGTGCCGCCCGCCGCGATTATAATTCTAGCTTTCCCCATTCTTCCTCTCCGGTCTTGCGTTGTATTCTTGTAGGAGCGCGAACAGCAGTCCGGCCGCGATTGCGCTTGAAACGAAGCTAGAGCCGCCGTAGGAAATGAACGGCAGTGTCATGCCCTTGGGGGGTATCAGCCCGAGGTTGCTGGCCAGGTTGACTACGACCTGGAACATGATGTAGGTGATTATGCCGGTCGCCGCGATAGTGTTGAACGGGTTCCTGAGCTCGCGCGCGCGCTGCAGTATGGCGAGTCCGAATATGAAGAAAAGCACCACCGGCATAAGCGCGATTATTATCCCGAACTCCTCGGCTATGGCCGAGAAGATGAAGTCGGTGTGCACGTCAGGTATGGAGCCCCTGCTCGAGGACGTATGCCCGAAGAAGCCCGCGTTCTTTATGGTCTCTATGGCGTAGTCTATCTGGCGCTTCGCCCCCTCGCCGGAGCCGGAGAGGAAACCGCTTATGCGCCGAGCCACGTGCGGCAGGAAACTATACGCCACGACCGCGAGTCCGCCGAGCCCCGCCGCTCCCGCGCCCACCCACTTCCATGGCAGCCCGGCGACAAGCGCCTGCGCCGAGAGCATCGCCGCGAACGTCATCAGCATGCCGAAGTCCGGCTGCAGGAACAGGGCGATCGCGGTAAGGCCGTAAAATCCGCCGAGAAGCAAGAGCCATTTCTTGCGCTCGTCGCCCCGCGAGTTTTTGATTTCGATTATGAGCATGGCGCCGAGTATCGCGGCGAAGGCCTTGAGGAACTCGGAGGGCTGCAGGCTGAAGCCCGGTATGAATATCCACCTGTGCGCGCCCTTCACCGCCTTGAACGCGTGCACTGCAAAGCACAGGACGAGGAACGCGCCCGAGCCGAAGACCGCGAGGCGTTTTATCCATTTTGCGCTCAGCATTGAGAGGATGATGAACGAGATTATGCCGGGCCCCACGTACCAGAAATATTTGACGAGGAAGAATCCGGCGTCGGCTTTTATGCGCAGAGCCTGGTACGAACTCGCGGAAATCGCGGCGAAGAGTCCGATGAACGATATGAGGGCGAGTATCAGGGCCGGGCCCTTGTCGAGTCCCTTCCACCAGCGCACCATATGGGTCTCGAGGTTCATTCCTTTGCTCCTATGCTGGGTGAATCCAGGTGGAGGAGGAGGGTCTCCAGTACCACCAGTAGCCGCTGTCCCTGACCCACCAATAGCCTTCGAAGCATGTTAAGGGGAGGCTCGGGTCGCTGTTATAGTAGGGCTTGGGCATGGGGCAGCCGTCCGGTGTCTTGACGGACTCTTCCTCGTTCCGCGTTCCGGAGCATGTTGCCCTGCATTGCTGCCGCAGGAAGCCGCTACCATCGACGGCGTCGGAAAATGTGGTGAGGAATTTGAGGTTCACGAAATCCAGGTACAAAGGCGCCCAGGAGTCGTATTGTCCCTGCCCCGACCCGAAGTAGAAGCATTCCTTGTCCCAACCCGTGCCAGACCTGGTGTCGCGCACGAACGATCTCGGGCGGCTCGTATCGCAGCCAGGGAAGAATAGCTCGCATACAAGCCTCCGCTGGTTGGGCACCCCGGTTCCATTTCCGTAGTCGTCCCATACGCGCCGAAGCCCGCTGTTCTCGCAGCCGGAAGGCCCGCTGGGTCGGGATTGCGAACCTGCGGAAGAGGGTATGAGGGAGTTGAACAAATCCACCCTGGTGATAATGCTTTCGGGCAGGCCCTGGGCGGTATGGGTGGAATAAGCGCCGTGGAGCGCCAGTTGCATTCTGGACATCACTCCGACTACCGCGCCGTATGTATCCACCAAGGCGCTGCCGGAATTTCCTCCGGCTCCGCCGCACGAACTCCATACGAAGTTGTTGCTGAACGGATAGCTGTAGATACCCACCGTGTTGAATATCTTGCAACTTGGAGTGAGTTTCAGCTTGTCCTCGTCGTTGTAGATGGGGGAAATTACAATGCCGTCGTCGGTGACAGGCCTCTTTCTGGAAATGAAATTATCGAATCCGTTTATATGTTTGTGGATATCCAAATCCCACGCATCTCCGGAATCGCCTTCTCCGATCGAGCGGAGATATTCGAGATACAGCTTCCTTACGTACGGAAGCTGTCGGTCGTCTAGCTTCCTCAAGGCTCCGAACCCTGCGTTGTGGACTTGCACCCCGAGCGGCTGGGAACCCTGCGCCACGCCGAGGTATTTGTTCGAGTAGTACCGGCTGTCCCTGACCTTCAGCAACATCCAGTCGAACCCATGCTCGCCGAGTCTCCCGCTCCAGTAGCCGGACTTCTGCTGCTGATCATACCCGCGCGAGAGTACGTCCGCGGTGAATCGCTCTCCCTTGTAGTTGATCGCATAGGCCGACGTCCAGGGAATATCCAAGCAATGGTTGGCGGTGAGGATTAAGTCCGGTGCGACGAACTGCCCGGTGCAAGTGCCGCGGTTCATGAGTCTGACCACATGCGCCCACTCGGGATTGTTCTGCCATTTTACATACTGGCGCGGATCCACGTCGCCGACCATGTTAGCTTTGCCCCCCCCCGCGAAGCCGGCAAGCACGAAAACGACCGCGAGAAGTTTCCTCATCTTATCAGCTTCCTTGATTCGGCATTGAACAGATCGACCCTGGTCGCTTGAGTTTCCGCCTCGCCCGCGATTAGGGGTTTCTCGGCGCAGTTGGCGGAACTCGAATGCGGCGGGCATGCGTTCAGGCTGTCGCGCCCCCTCGACATCACCCCGTTCACACGGCGGTAGGGGTCTATAATCGGGCCGCCCGAATCTCCGCCCGCGTTGTCGCACGTGTGGTTGACCAGATAGAGGCCGTCGGAGCCCGGCGCAAAGTTTGAAATCATGCAGCCCTCGTGAACCTTGAGCTTTCCCGCGTCGGTGAATAGCGGGGATATGCCGGTTTCGTAGAGTCTTGCCGCCAGAAAGTCGTCGAAGCCTCGAATCGTGTTCGCGACAAACAGCGTGCTCGAGCCGAGATCCCTTATGCGATCGTTCCCGAGGCGGATTACTTCGCCCCGCAGATATTCTACATAGAGGTATTTTATCACCGGAATATCGCTATTTGCGAGCAGACGGAGCGAGCCGAAGCCCGCGGAAGTCATGTCGGGAGCGAAAGTCCGCTGCATGCCCGGATAAATCGGATAGTAGTGTTCGGAGTAGAACTCCGGCGACGGCGCGGCGAGGAACGCCCAGTCGTCGCGGTTAAGGGTCCCCATCGGCGCCTTCCGGTCGGCGGAGCCCCCGACCATCACTATCCACGCGTCGAACGTTTTGCCCTTGGAATTGGTCGTCCGGCAGCTGTCCCTGCCGCAAAGCGGAGAGCCCGCCACGCAATGCCGCGCGGTCAGGATTATGTTGGGCGACACGTACGCGCCCGAGCACAACGGGCCGGTATTCGAGCCTATCTTGACCATGGCGCCATACTCTTCGCTGTCCCATTCGGCGTGCCTTCTGTTGTCTATGCTGCCTATCATGTCCGCATATGCGGGCATAGCCAGAAACACCGCCGTCAGAAGGAACTTTTTCATGCTTGTAATAATACCATAAAATCATAGTCCTTGCAAGGACGGCATGCGCGCGGTATAATCGGCGGCATGATTTATAGACTGCTGCTTTCGCTTATCTTGGAGCTCGCGAAAATAATCGCGCTCGTCGTGCCGAAGAGGAAGTGGCGGCACAAGATACGCGAGAAGGTGCGCGCCTACGTCCTGCCCCTTTATTTCAGGCTGCGGTATCTGCCGAGGCTCGCTCCTCCGGCTGGGGCGAAGGGGCCTTCGTCCGATAATATATGGCAAATCTGGTTCCAGGGAGAGGACAAGGCCCCCCCCCTCGTTAAAGCCTGCTTCCGCTCGGTCAGGAAATTCAAGGGCAGGCACGCGCAAAAAATCCTCGACGCAAAGCAGCTATCCAAACTCATAAAACTTCCCGACTATATCGAGGAGAAGTACCGGCGCGGCAAGATCAAAATCCAGCACTACTCCGACCTCGCGCGGCTCGAGCTCCTCTACCAATACGGCGGCATATGGATGGACGCGACAAATCTGATGACCGCGCCCATACCGGAGATTATCGAGAAGAGCGGCTTCTTCGTGTTCCACACGGGAAGCGAGGGCATAGGCTCGGCCTACGCCATGTTCCAGAACTGCTTCATAGTCGCCAGGAAGGGCGACCCGCTCTTGGCCATGTGGAGGCAGATGTGCTTCGAGTTCTGGAAGCGCGAGAGCTACATGATAGATTATTTCTACGGCCAAATGATGTTGAAGGCGCTCGTGCTATACAACCCCATCGCCGCGCGCGAGTACGCGAAAATGCCGAGGCTCTCGCAAGATCCCACGCATATATTCTGCCACTTCAGCCGGCACGACCTGTATGGAAAATTCGACCGGAAAGAATTTCGCGCGCTGACCGCGAACAGCTTTTTCCAAAAACTTAGATACCGGAAGGAACCGTCTCCCAAAGGATCGGTCGCGTGGGCCGTGGAGCACGGGGAAACCTAGCGCCTTTTCGCATACTTTCGATTTTTTCTGGCTTTTTTTTTCAACATCGCGAACTTATGACCCGATACGAAGTTCATCCACCACAGCACGTTCCTGACTTCCTCGACATATATCTTCTTGATGAAATGCCCGTATTCCGACAGTCCGCGCCGCTTGATGAAATTCCGCATGTGCAACACGGGCTTCAGATGGTCGCCGATGTTGGTTCTTTTGGCATTATAAAGCTCGCCCATTATGGAATTGTTCCGCCTGGTATAGTTGTAGAGCTTCCTATTTATGAAATATACCGACCCGCTTACCATCATGTACTCGGTGACGAAGGCCACGTCCTCGCCGCAGACGAAGCTCCCGAACCTCAAGCCGTTCCGCCTGATTATGTCCGCACGGAAGATCTTGTTCCATAGTATCTTGTTGATATCGAATATCACCTGCTCCCCAATGCGATGGCGGCCTCTGAACTTGTTGCCTTCGTAATAGTCCTTGCTTTCCTTCCTGCGCTGCAGGCTCAGTCCGCGGGGATCGACCACGTTCGACCCGCAGACGGCCATGTCGACCTTGTGCCACCTCATCGCCCGCACCATGCGGGCCACGCAGCTCCTATCGTACCAGTCGTCCGCGTCGCAGAACATCACGAACTCGCCCGTGGCCCGCGAGAGCCCGCTCTGCCTCGCCTTACCGACGCCGCGGTTGGGGCCGGTGAACGCGCGTATGCGCGGGTCGTCCTTCTCAAACCGCTCGAGTATGGTGCGGGTGCCGTCCGTGGAGCCGTCGTCGAAGCAGAGTATTTCGATGTTCCTATACGTCTGGCCGAGCAAGGCCGAAATGCAACGGGGCAGGTATTTTTCCACGTTGTAGCACGGCACTATTATGCTTACTTTGGGCTTATGGAAAAACATGCGCCCTCAGTACGAAGACCAGATTTTCGACTTTGTGTCGGCTACCTCGGCATCGATCCTTTTCAGGTCGTCGGAGAACTTCTCATGCTTCTTCTCCAGGGCCTTGAGCCGTTTGTTTAAGGACTTGGAGCCCGGATCGGCGACCTCGGCCTCCAGCTTGTCCATCTTCGCTATCAGGCTCGAGTATTTCGCCTCGAGCTCGGCTATCTTTTCGGGGTTTATATTGCTGCCGACCGGAGGGCTTGGCGGAGGTTCGTAGGACTGCTGCGAGGCGGCGACCGGAGAAGGAACCGGATCCAGGGGGGGGGGAGCTTGGGTCTGTTGGGGCGCCATGGCGCGCCCTCTTCTTCCGACAGCCGCACGACCCTGCGCGCGGGAAGCAGGTTGGGGCGCCTGTACACCTATCCTTTTGTTCGAGACCGCGGAAGCGGTGGCCGCTCTCGCCGACTTCTTTTTCGGATACTGGGCGAGGGCGCCCGTGGTCGCGGAAAACACGGACAGGATCGCAGCCATTGCGAGCGAGAGAACGGAAACGCTTCTCTTATATAATTTTACCATAACTCGAAATTCCTTCCTCTCCTAAGCGTATTCTATCCTTAGAACCTATATATAAACCCTATTTTGACCATGGGGAAATAGCCGTAGTCCTTGACTTGAGTGTTGAACTCTCTTATGGCATCGTCCTTCACGCGGTAAATTTCGGCCTTCATCTTCTCGACGGAGTCGCCCGCGTCGGCAGCGCGCAGAGCCTCGGCGCCATCGACCTTAATCGTCTTTTTATTGTCGGGGTCTCCGGTGAAGGGCACGTTGTTCTTGTTGAGCTCTGCGACTATTTGGTCGTAGAGTTTCCCCCTCTCGGTATTTACCTGCCCCGGTATGGCTGCAAGCGCTACCGACCGGTCGCCTGATGTGCAGGCCGCGCCGCACGCGTCGAACTTCGCATTCACGGCGTTGATAAGCTGTGCCTCAAGCTCGTCGGCCGCTTTCCCTAGGTTTATGGTTACATTGCCGAGATTCGGGTCGGCTATATACATGTCCATGGACAGCTTGTGCGGATCCGTGAAGACCACGCCCGCGTCGAACGTGAACTTAAGTCCGTAGAAGAGTCCTATGTCCCAGCCCAAGCCGAGGTAAGGGCCGCTCGCGTTCAACTTTACCATCGGGCTTGCGGAAACTTTGCTGATAGAGGCCGCGGTTCCGCTCGGCTCTATAACCGCCCCCATATTCATGTCCTCTATTGTAACGCTCCCGAGCGTGATGTCGCCTATGGAAAAGTCGGAGGTCAGGTCGTCGGGGAAGTCCGCTTTTATGCCCAAGGCCTTCGCGTCGAAGCCCAGCTTCAGGCTGCCGAAGTAGTATCCGCCGGAGAACCTAAGTCCGCCGAGTCCCCAGGTGTATGAGAACGGATAGAAGTCCACGAGCGCGCCGAAGTTCGTTCCCGATAGGCGCGTATTGAACGTCACGTCGTCGGCATAGACATGGCTCTCGTCGTTTATCTCTATCCTGCCGTTCTTCCTGTTCTCGTCTATATACGACTTCGCCATGTCGTCGGGTATCCTCTTCAGCATAGAGGAGATGGGGGCGAAGGTGTTGAGGTCGAGGCGGAAGCCGAGGCGGTTCAGCCAGAAGTGGTCGGGGTTGTAGGGGATTCTATAGCCGAGGTTGAAATCTACTCCGCCCAGCACGCCGACGCCCAGACCGAAGCTGTAGCCGTCGAAAGAGAAGCCGCGTTTCTTTGGCTCTTTGTCGGATATGTCCTTGTTGGGTTTCGGCTGGCTCTTGTCTGCTTCTTCAACTGGCTTCACGGGCGCGACTGCCGCCCCCGTGGGTTTAGCGGCCGCAGCCGTTTCCGCGGATTTCGTCACCGCAGCTGCGGGAGCCGCCTTTGCCGCAGGTGTCGCCGCGGTCGGCCTAGGCACCGCGACGGCGGCGGCAGGCGCGGGCGTTTTGTCGGCGGCAAACGCTATGCCGGGCACGGTGATGAAAAGCGCGAGCAGATTTTTTTTCATGGGGATATTCTCCTTTTTCCTTATATTATACTCCCGCCGGAGAGCAAATCAAGAGATAAATAAACAAGGAGGCCTTGCGGCCTCCATGTTGGATCAGAACCCTATTATCATCCGTTCCTTGCCGATACGCTTGCGCTCGCGGCGGACGGCCTCGTTCTTCTTCCGCTTGCGCCGGGAAGTGCCGGTCTCGAAATACCGGCGCTCCTTGGACTCGCGCAGCAAGCCTTCCTTCTGCCCCTTCTTCTTGAGGACGCGCAAGGCCTGTTCGACATTGTTGTCGCGCACTAAAACTTTGACCAACTCGTTCACCCCCTTTAGGATTTCGGGCCGTTGGCAGCCCGTGGATAACGAAGGATTATATGGGTTTATCGCGGGAAGTCAACCCCAAAAAGCCCTTGACAGAATAAAAAATCAGTCCTACAATATAGATACATACTGAAGTTTATTCAGGAACTGAAAAATGAAGAGTAGCGGCAATATCCGGTACTTGAACACAGGGATAGGTGGTTATACGACGGAAGATATCGTCAGAACCTTTCCCTTGTTCTTCAACACGCAGAATGGAACCTTCTCCTATCTGATAGAGAAGATTATCTCCGATATGGGCGACGAGATTATAATCAACAAAGAAATCAAAACTTCGGACGAGCAGGCGAAGCTATTGAGAGACAAGGCGCTCCCGCATGATTTTCTGGAAACCTTGAAAAACTCCCAGCTGGACTACGAGGGCATGCGGCTGGTGCTCTCTTGGGTGCACTTGGAGCTCTTGAAGACACTGCGCGCGCGCCGCGCCGGGAAGCTCACCAAAGAGGAAGGCTACATGAGAGTGAGAATGCTCGTCAACAAGGTGAAGACTAACCAGCCTCACGTATTGGAGCAGGCTTCTCAGCCCAAACCTCATCACCCTTCTAGGCTCGAGGAGCTTGCGAACGGGCATAGCCAGCCCCAGCCCCAACCCCAATCACAAGGGGTGATTCACTACGTTTCCAAAAGGCCGTTCGAAGTCGCGGCGCATTGGGGTAGCTTCCACCACACCCGGCTCGCGGAAGGGATAAGGCGCTACCAAAATGATTATAACGAGGTCAAACGCCTGTGGATGAAGTATGCCGAAACCTTGCCGCTGCTAAAGGAACAATACCAACGGCAGCTAGATATGCAGTTGCAGCAACTGCAGCAGGTTTATCTGCGGCACAAGGCGATATGGGACGCAAAACGGCGGGAAAAGGAAGAGCAGGAAAGGCAGTGGTGGGAAACGTATCACAGCCAGTCGATCGCCAACGCCCGGCAGATAGCCGTAAAGGCCGCGCTGCGAAGGCAGGTGGAGGAGAACAAGAGGCTGTCCGCCATCTTGGTCTATGAGAAGCAGATGGCGAAGACGCAACACGCCGCCGCAGGCCAGAGCCATGGGCAGCAGGTGTTGCCAGACTCGCAATCCGTCGATCGGAGCTATCAGGCGGTGATAAAACCGCACTACAGTATCCATAGCCATTATGATGACCACCAGGGCTATCGTAGCTATAGCAATAATGGGCAGTCGGCGGTGGTAAAGCAATACAACTACACGGCACAGCAGCGCGCTGCTGCCTGACGACCGCGCCCCCTCTATTGGCGAGGGCTTGAAGTTCGTCGGACAAAAACGATTTTACTTGCATTTTGGGAGAAACGTGTTATTTTTGCATGACCGCGGGGGTGTAGCTCAGCTGGTTTAGAGCGCTGCCCTGTCACGGCAGAGGCCGAGGGTTCGAGCCCCTTCACTCCCGCCATTTCAAAAATCAAGTGCCCCTTTCGGGGCATTTTTATAGGCTAAAAATTCTTCGACAAATTTGGATTTTTGTCTTGACATTTGTCTAGTTTGCCTCTAAGATGGGCTTAACCAACTTGCAAAAGAGGTATAAAATGAAGAAAATCCTTGCCGCTATACTTGCCGCCTGCGGGTTTGCCGCGACCAATGCGAATGCCGGGGAGCTTAGGGTTCTCGCCACGACTCCGACCGGAGATAGGGCTTATATAATCCCCGTGGACGGCTCGCTCGCCCCCACCGTGAATCTCGCAGTGCCGCGCAACACCCAAGCGCTTATGATCGGGTATGTCGCCGAAACCCAGCCGGAGTCCGCCCTCGCGGCGCCTTCGGAACCTGCGCCGCATGCCGAGGTCGGCAATGCCTCCTATAAAGAGGAGCCCGTAGAAACCTATTCGGCCGCCGAGGCGGCTCCCGCGAAAGAGGAAGCTCCGGAGGAGAGGACGAGGCTTTACGCTTCTGCCAAGGCCGGCTTCGGCTTCCTCAAAATCAAGGATATAAAAATGACCTCGCGCGTGGCGATGTCCAATCCGACCATGTCGGGCATGGGCGTTTCATGGCTCGAAGACTCGCCCGTTTCGGCCGAGGGCGGGAACAAGGCTCGCGGAATCTATGCGTACGCCGCCGGACTCGAAATACCCATGTGGCTCGGCGCGTTCCGCTTCGAGTTTGAATACAACGAAAGCGACAACCACATCTACGACCTCTACGGCGATTCGAGCGACAAGCCCATGCGCCTCACCATATCTCCCATGACGAGGTTCTTCAACCTGTACTGGGATTTGCCTGGACTCTACCGCAGGTTCGACGGCGGCGACGCGGTGCGCCTATACGCCGGCGCCGGCATAGGCATGTCTAAAATCCGCGCACATGCGATGTGGGAGGACGATTCGATCGGCGCCTATTATCCCGGCGAAAAATTCTATACCGACACGAGGGTTGTTTCGCGCGACAAGGCATACAACTATGCCGGCGGCATAGCGTTCTGGGTAGGCAACCACCTGGCTTTCGACTTCGGCTACAGGCATGTGAACTATGGCAGGATACGCGGCATGACCGAGAACTTCTTCACCTTGGTTGACACTTATCTTGGCGAGCCCGCGCCGGTCAGCCTTTCGAACGTAGAAGCGAGAACCCGCGCGAACGAGTTCTTCGGCGGTATAAGGCTGTCGTTCTAGCCGTATTATACTATGAAACCACGCGGCCCTCGTGGGGGCGCGGGTAAGACCTATGCTAAATCCTCGCCGAGGATTGACATGTTGAAGTCGAAGGAAAGCTCGCCTTCCTCATTGTCCTGGTAGAGGGTTCCTATGAACTCTTCCTTTATATAGACCTCGGCCATGTTCGGGTCGTTGGCGGCCTGCCGGAGCCTTATGGAATTGTTGCCGAATTTCTTCTGGAGATATGCCTCGACCAGAGAGAGAAGCTTTTCGTTCATTATTGCAAAACCTCCGTCTTTGTGATATAATTCAGAATACATCAAAAGAAGGAAAGAAGCAAATGTTTTATTATCTCGCCACGGACTTCGAGTTCCTCAACCTGTTCCGTTACATCACCTTCCGCGCAGGCGCGGCGCTCATGACATCGTTCGCGATTTATCTGGCCTTCGGAGGCCCCTTCATCGCGTTCGTGAAGAGCCGCTTCGCCCAGCCCATCAGGAAGGAGGGTCCGGCGACCCATCTCAAGAAACAGGGCACGCCCACGATGGGCGGAGTGCTGATACTCGCCGCCGTGCTCGCCAGCTGCCTTTTGTGGAGCAACCTCGGGAACGGCTACGTGTTGATAACGCTCTCGACCATGCTCGCCTTCGGCCTTATCGGGCTCGTGGACGATATGAGAAAGGTCGCGAAAGGCAATGCGTATCGCGGCCTGTCCGCCAAAAGCCGCCTGCTCATGCAGTTCGCGATATCGGGCGTCGCAAGCTACGGCATATATACGCTCATGCCGGCGGAGTTCAAGATGGCGCTCTCGGTACCGTTCTTCAAGAACGCGCTGTGGGATTTGGGCATAGTGTATTTCATCTTCGCGTCGTTCGTCATAGTCGGCACCGCGAATGCGATAAACCTGACCGACGGGCTGGACGGACTCGCGGGCAAGACGAGCATTTCCAGCTTCATAGTATTCCTGTTGATAGCGTATCTGGTCGGGCGGTCGGACTTCTCGCTCTACCTGTTCTTGCCCTACGTGCCCGGCGCGGGCGAGGTCGTGATAGCGATCGCGGCCATAATCGGCGCGCTCTTGGGCTTCCTCTGGTTCAACGCGTATCCGGCGAGGATATTCATGGGTGATGTCGGCAGCCTCGCTATAGGCTCCGCGCTCGGCACAGTCGCGCTTATCGCAAGGAACGAGCTGCTGCTCCTCATCTGCGGCGCGATTTTCGTGGCCGAGGCGCTCTCGGTGATAATCCAGGTCGGCTCTATGAAGCTACGCGGCAAGCGGGTGTTCGCCATGGCGCCCCTGCACCACCACTTCGAGCTTAGCGGTTGGAGCGAGCAGACGGTCTTAATGCGCTTCTGGATAGTTTCGATAATACTCGCGCTCGTCGCGCTGTCGTCCTTGAAGATAAGGTAGGCCATGCTAGACAAGCTCCTCGGCAAAAACGTTTTCGTACTGGGCTTGGGGAAATCCGGTATGGGCGCCGTGCGCGAGCTCAAGAAGCACGGCGTGCACGTAATCGCATGGGATGAGAAGGAAGAGCTCCGCGCCGGAGCCACGCGCATGGGTGCGCAAATCATATCGCCCGGGGAATTCGATTTCAGGTCGGCCGCGCTCTTGGTGCTTTCCCCTTCGATACACCACAAGCACCCGGCTTTCGTCGCGGCGGGCAAAGCGGGCATTCCCGTCGTATCGGACATAGAGCTTTTCGTAACCAGCCGGACGGAAAACCGCTTCATAGGCATAACTGGCACGAACGGAAAGAGCACCACGACCGCGCTCGCGCACCACATACTTTCCGAGAATAAAATTCCCTCGGCCATAGGCGGCAATTTCGGCATAGCCGTATTCGATATGCCGAAACTCCCCAGAGGCGGGTGGTACGTGCTCGAGCTCTCCAGCTATCAGCTGGAGCTGACGCCCGGGCTCGACCTGGACATTGCGGCCCTGCTCAACATCACCGCCGACCACATAGACCACCACGGCTCGATGCAGGCTTACATGGACGCGAAGATGAACATATTCCACCGCGCGCGCAAGAAGCGCTACACGAATGTCGTCGCGGTCGATGACGAATACACCAAGGCCGCCTTCAAGGAGCTTGCGAAGGATACGGGGGCGAATAATATCCCGGTGTCGTTCGAGCGCAAGACCCCCGGCCTTTGGGTCAACATCAAGGGCGTTCTCATGGACGGCGCCCGCGAACTCTTGGATACCACGAAGCTCCCCGAGCTTAGGGGCAAGCACAACCGGCAGAACATAGCGGTCGCGTTCGCCATAGCCCGCGCGGCCGGAGTTCCCGACAAGGGAATAATAAGCGCGATTTCGACCTTCAAGACGTTGGACCACCGCATGCAGAAAGTCGGCGAGCTCGACGGCGTGGAATTCGTAAACGACTCGAAAGCCACCAACGCGGACAGCGCGTATTGGGCGCTCACCAGCTTCGACGACATCTATTGGATAATCGGCGGCCGCGCGAAGGAAGGTGGCATAAGCTCGCTCGCGCCCCTGTTCAAGGAAGGCCGCATAAAGCGCGCGTTCACGATCGGCGAGTGCGGCAAGGATTTCTACAACGCCACGAAGCGCGACATCGACACTTACCGCTGCGGCAAGCTCTCGAAGGCTGTCGCGAAGGCGTTCAAGCTCGCCGTCAGGGATTTGAAGAAGGGGCGCGTGACTAAGCCCGTGATACTGCTCTCGCCCGCGACCGCGAGCTTCGACCAATACAAATGCTTCGAGGAGCGCGGAGAGCATTTCAAGCGGCTTTTCGAGGAGATGAGGAGGCCTTGATGGGGAAACTCCTCGCGGTCGTGTTTTTGCTTCTCGGCCTCGCGGAGGGGGCGAAGGGCGACATCATAGATCCGCGTCGGAATTTGCAATGGGAGAACAACCCCGAGTATGCTTACGTAGTCAAACTCTCGAACGGCGGCACCTGCACCGGGCAGTTTATCGCGCCCGATTTAATCCTCACTGCCAACCATTGCCTAAGCATACTCGAGATCAAGGCCTCCATGTTCAACTACAAGGGAGAGAAGTTCACCGCGGATGTAATCGCGCGCGGATATTCGCAGCAGCAGAAGTCCGGCTACTGGAACAATAGTCTCGGCGATAATGGATTCGACTGGATGTTGCTAAAGGTCAATGACGGCCGATATTATTCCGACAGATACCTCAGCGTGGCGCAAGGCTCCCAGCCGTTCGGCATTCCGGTCAGCAACGTCGGTTTCGGATCCTTGAGGAAAATGGGAGATTATGAACTTGCGGAAGTAAGATACGAATATATAAATTTTTTACGTTCGATCGGAAAAGGCAATAGCTATGCAGCGAGCACATTCTTGCTTGGCAACTATGTTCGGGATTTCGACGACTATCTTAAAAAACATACGGCTATTCCTCCCATAAACAATGATGCCGCTCGACTGAAAGTCGATCCTGACTGCAGGATTATCGGCGGGCTTTATGGTCGTTACGGCTATCCGTTCGACAACAATTTCCTGAATCACTCGTGCGCTTCTGTCGGAGGGAATTCCGGCAGCGCCTTGGTGGATTCATCGGGTCGGGTTGTAGGTTTACATGCGAGAGGTTCTCGTCCTTTGGGTTGGGAGCGAAGTTCGTACGATTCCGGTCAGGACACATCTCATTTGTCGCTGGCGACCAAGGTGGATTTGTTCAACTCGTTCGTTCCCGCTTCGGAGGCCGTCCGCTCGTCCGCTTCGCGCGAGGAGCGATCGGAATCGAAGACTTATGTCTCCGAGATGCGGAGCAAGGAGGAGCAGGAGCCCGCCAGGACAATTGCCGGCTGCCCCATGCCCAAGCCCTACTATAACAGAAACCCAAGCCTCGCCGTAATATGCTCCAAGGGCTGGTGGTGGGTGAAAGACGGAACGGATTGGATTTTCTACGACCCCGTTCCCTTGACTTGGCTCGGATACGGCGCTTGATAGGAGCGCGGGAATGGACCCCGAGGCGCATATGGCGCGTTGAAGGCTCGGTAGCGGATAGCGCGCTCCGGCTGAAAAATTTAGCTTGCCAAGAGGAGCCTGCGCCCGTATAATGCGGCCGCGCGCGGGTGTGGCGAAATGGCAGACGCACTGTGTTCAGGTCGCAGCGGGGGCAACCCCATGGAAGTTCAAGTCTTCTCACCCGCACCATTAAATCTGGAATTGGTATCTATACCCGAAAAGCCCCGCAGACTGCAGGGTTCCGTGGGGCATTGACTCCGGTATACCTCCAAAAAGGGGCGATTTGGGGTGATTTTCCGAGATTTCTATATAATGGCCTTTTTTTGCCGAGTCAATGGGTCTAGGCATATAAAATAGCATCACAGATTCAATTCTAGATTGCTGCCTTTTGCGGGAAATGCCACATTAAGATTTCTGATGAACTCTTTCCAGTTTTTTGATATTCTCATAATGCCCATGACCGCATGAATATGTTCAGCTAAACGAGGATGTCCAACTTCTGGAGTCAGCCACTGATGATGGGTTGCCCGGCGTTTTCCGTTTTCTTCTTTGGGATTTTTCCGGCGCAGTTCATTAAGAAGCCCTACTTCAATACGATCATAAACGATATTATTTGTATATTTCCCAATTAGTTGAGGACGTTTTACCGAGGTTGGATCATATTTCCACCCATTAAGGCGGAAAATTTCTTTATAGAACTCGTTGGGAAATCTCTTAGCCCATTTAGATAACTCTTTTGTTATATATAAATCAAGTATTTTCTGGAGCGCCAGCCTATCGCGCACCTCCTGATATCCAGTAGCTTCATCTACAAGCGCAATAATACCAACCTTAGCGACAGCCCTAATAATTATCTCGGCTTTAGCTGTAAGCAATGCTAATTGAGGATCTTTATTATTATATTTGAAAGCTTCCATTATAGCATCACTGATATCGACAAGTAGTGTGGCTTCGTATCCATACGTGTCAGGAATTCCTCCAGTTCCACCAGGGCGAATGAATTTTATGCCATTGTTTACAGCCTCTATCAGTTCTGGCGATAAATATTTAAATAATGGATAAGTAGCGCTCGTTATGTTTTTGATGGATTTCTTAGGATCTAACCCCAATACATTTTGCATTCCGCGCCCTGATAGCACACGCCTTCCATCATCTAAAACATAACACGGGATTTCTATATTGCCTATTATTAAGGGAGTTTTGTTTGAAAAATGCGTTGCCTTTGGTAAAGTCCAACGCTCAGTTATCGCGTGTTTTGCAATTTCACTTCTTCTTGCGGGAGTCAATTTTTCCGCCCTAAGCCTCCCACCTTTACTATGATAGTCACCCATGTTATTTCCTTCCTTCCTTTGTTTGGTTTAGTGCAAGTACAGTCAATGCTATACTTGCTTATATAATAGCAAGTATCTCGACGAATGTCAAGAAGATTCTTGCTATAAATATTTTTTATAAAAAGGGTATATGGGGGAATTAGCTAAAATTTTACCGCCGCACCAATTCCAAAAACCTCTTGATTCCGCCGCGCTAAGAATATATAATCCGCCGCTGGTAGGGGCGTTTAGCTCAGTTGGTAGAGCAAGTGACTTTTAATCACTGGGTCACAGGTTCGAGTCCTGTAACGCCCACCAGTACTCTTGTATATCCCATATAATGCTCTCGAGCCGCCGCCAGGCGCCAAAAAACTGTTGCCTTATCCCTCGGTTTTGCTTATAATCTCTAGTGGATATGAGGGCTCGTTCTACATATGATTTGTTCGCCGAGCTTATGGAGAGGGTCGGCCTTAATGAAATACGGGACAGGCTCTTCGTCCATAGGGGGACTTTGGTGCGTTGGATAAAGCTGAAGCGCGCTCCCGACGATTACTATAACGACATCAACCGCATGCTTGGGAACAAGTATCCGCCGAAGGTTTCCTTCAGGAGCCAGGATCAGTTCTATACCACCCCGGATACCGCGAGGCGCTGCTATAAAAAGACATTGGAAGTCTTAAAGCAGCTCGGTATTGACGAGAAGGGCTACACTTTCATAGAGCCCGCTGCCGGTTGCTGCAGCTTCTACTCGATTTTGCCGAAGGAGCGGAGGATAGGCATAGACATCGATCCCAAAGGAGATCTCCGCACGAAGCTCATAAAATCCGACTATCTCGACTGGAAGCCGAAAAAGAAGGACAAGTATATAGTTATCGGTAATCCCCCGTTCGGGCTCCGCGGTAATCTGGCGCTGAGGTTCATACAGCACTCGCTTGATTTCGCCGACGTTGTCGCCTTCATACTACCGCCGCTCTTCAATTCCACGGGCAAGGGCGTGCCAATGACCCGTATAAAGGGATACTGTCTGGCGCACAGCGAGAAGCTGCCGCCGGATTCCTATGAGTATCCCGACAGTACCCCGGTCGAGGTCGCGACCATATTTCAAGTCTGGACGCGCGTGGGTTGCGACAGGATAAGGAAGGAGGTGCCCGCCACCTGCAAGACCTATGCGAGGATATACTCGCTTTCCGACGGAGGCACGCCGTCCTCGACCCGCAACAAGAAGATGATAGGCCGCTGCGACGTTTACTTGCCATCGACGTGTTTTTCCGGCATGAAGGCGTACGGTTCTTTCGAGGAGCTCCCCAACCAGCGCGGCTACGGCGTGAAGGCGTTGCGCGACGCCGAAGGGATAAAGAAGGCGATATTTGACGCCGACTGGGAGAACATAGCATTCGTATCGACCAACGGCGCGTTGAACCTAAGGACCGATATAATAGAAAACCAGATAGTGAAGGGAGGCTTCAAAGATGCCTAGCTTAAAGGAAATTTTCGACGGGATAATCGATCCCCTCCTCAAGGAAGCGAAGGATGTTTGGAAGAATCCGAACGCCGCCTTCGCCAAGTACCGCGAGCTCGAGATCGACAAGCGCGGCAGTCTGGGGGAGAGGTTTTTCACCCAGACTTTCATAGACCTCTACAGGTACAACCGCCGGTTCTCCATCAGGTATAGGGACGGCGACCAGGGGGACTGGGACATCGAGATAAACGGCTGGAAGTTTGAGGTCAAGACATCGTCGCTCGACGTCAACAAGAAATTCCAGAACGAAGGGCTCAAGAAGGAGGGCGATTACGACGCGGTCATGTTTCTGGGAATAGCGCCCGAGCAGCTTTACGTGAAGTTCGTGGCCGTTAAGGACATCCCGTTCGACAAGCTACACTCGCGCGAAAAGGCGAAGACTGGCCGCGGATACAAATGGGACTTCAAGCTGGGCGAGATGGCCGAGGTGAACGATCCGTCCGATATACAGAAGGAGTTCGAGCGCTCGTGCGGTTTCGTGCTGACCCCGAAGAAGTAGCATTATTTCCTCTTGACTCCATATACCCCAATGGGGTATAATGCGAACCATGCCGATAGTGGCGTCGTATAACCGAAAAAGGAGTCTTGAAATGGCGAAATGTGATTGCAAAACAAAATGCTCTTGCAAGTGCGGCTGCAAGGAAGGCAAGCCGTGCAAGTGCGGAAAAAACTGCTCGTGCAAATGCGGTTGCGGCAAATAAAGGGGCGGAATGAACAAAGATAAAATCTTACGCTGTACGGCCTATGGATTGATAGGCTTTCATGTGGTAGTGTGCTGCGGGTTGCCGCTGCTGGCCGCGATTATCGGAGTGGCGTCCCCATTTTCGGGGCTGATACCCCATGCCTTGATGGACGTGCTGCTCGTAGTCGCGGGTCTGTCCCTGATCGTGTCCTGGGCACATCAGTTGCGCGGGTGCGGTTGCCATAAAACGCTCCTTACCATATCCACCTTGCTGTTCGTAGTCGCTCTGGCAGTGCATCTGGTGGGCCCGCATTTCGCGGGAGCTGTGTCATGCCACTAAAGAGGTCCCACAAGTGCTGCAACCATGAAGAGGTGGTGTCGCACGAGGCCTCGCTCCATCGCCTCTCTCGCGCCATCGGGCAGTTGGAGGGCGTGAAGAAAATGGTATCCGATGGCCGCTATTGCGTGGATATACTGACCCAACTCCGCGCCGCGCGCACGGCGATAAAGGGAGCCGAGACTGAGATATTCAAGCGGCACTTGGAGCACTGCGTCGCCAACTCTCTGACCAAACCGAAAGAGGCCGCCCGCAAAATAAAGGAAGTGAAAAAACTCCTCGACTTTATGGGTTAGCCGCCCGGATAAAATCCGCGGGTTCCTACGCCTTCTTCGCGGCGTGCGCCGCCAGCACCATGTCCTTCAGAGTTATAAGGTCGGTCTTGCCCGTCTTGAGGACGGGGATTTCCTTCATATACATGTGGGTCTTCGGCACATAGAGCTCGGAGACTTTCTGGCGTTTGGCGTAATCGGCCACGCGCGACAGGTCGAGGTCGGGGTTCGTCGAGACTATGACGATCTTTTCGCCCTTCACGTCGTCTGGCACCGCGACCGCCTTGACGTCCAACTCGCCGTCCTTCGCGAACGCTTCCTTGACGAGGTTTTCTACCTGGGTCAAAGACACCATTTCGCCCGCGAGCTTCGCGAAGCGTTTCAGCCTGTCGGTGATGAAGACGAATCCGTCCTCGTCCAGCTCGACGATGTCTCCGGTCTCATACCAGCCGTCCTTTAGGGGAACTACCTTTCCGGGGTCGTCTATCTTCATGTAGCCCATCATCACGTTGTCGCCGCGGACGACGAGTTCGCCGCCTTTCTTCACGCCTTCGATCGGCTTTATCTTGTGCTCGAGGCCGAGTATGACGCGGCCGATCGACACGTTGCGGTTGTGCGTGAACGTGTTGAGGGTTATGACGGGCGAAGCCTCGGTCGCGCCGTATCCGTGGATTATCCGTATGCCGAATTTTTCTATCCACATCGCGGCCGTGTCGTCGCGCAAGGCTTCCGCGCCGCAGACTACCAGCCTCATGCTCCTGAAGTCGCTGGGGTGCGAGTTGCGCGCGTAGTTCTTTAGGAAGGTGTCCGTGCCCGTGAGTATCGTCCCGCCCACGCTGTAGCATAGTTCGGGGATTATTTTATAGTGCAGCGGGGTAGGGTATAGGAACAGTTTGCACCCGGTCAATACCGGAAGCATTGTGAATAGGAGTCCGAAAGAGTGGAACATCGGGAGCGCGTTGAAGCACACATCGCTCGGGTTGAAGCACGCGAGCATAGTTATCGCCTGCGACTCGTTGGAAAGGAAGTTGTAGTGCGACAGAGCCACGGCCTTGGCTAAGCCTTCGGATCCGGAGGTGAAGAGCACCACGAACTTTTTGTTGTGCCCGCCGACGGCGAACGGAACATGGCGCCGTTTGGCCTTCCACACGGCCGCGAGTTTGGCGGGAAGTTTTATCTGTTTTGAGATGTCTTCCAGATACTTGACCTTGATGCCTTCTTTTTCTAGGCCGGTTATAAGGCTCTGCGCCTCGAGCACTTCAATGAACTTTCGGGAGGTGAGGATGGTCTTTATGACCGCGGTCTTGCAGCAATGCATTATGCTCCGTTCGCCGGAGCCGAAGTTTATCATGGCGGGCACGCGCTCGTAGGCCGTGAGCCCGAGTATCGTGCAGAAGTTCGCGAGTCCGTTCGGGAGCATGATGCCCACGCTCTCGCCCTGCGAGGTGAACTTGTTGAACTCGCTCGCGAGCGCGAAGGACTTCACGAGGCAGGTCGTATTGCCGATGGGGCTGCGGTTGTTGTCCTCAAGCATGCCCTTTCTGTTCATTCCGTAAAGTTTCATGGACCCCACGAGGGCGGAGAATACCGAGGCGTTCCTGTCTATGAAACTCTCGTAGAGCGCGGTTTGCATTATGCGGAACAGGCTCTCGTTTATCCTCTTGCGGTCGCTCTTGGCGCCGATAATCTCGGAGGATTTGTGCGCGCCGAAGAAGATTATCTCGATTTTTGGGAAGCGGCGCCCGGGGCTGCTCGGGAGCATGGACGAGCGGCTGAATTCGACTCCCTTCAGGCGGACGGGCACGAGAGGGGCTTTCGTCTCTTCCAAGATCAGGCCGGCGAGGTCGGACAGCTTGGTCGGCAGCCCGTTGTCGCACAGCGCGCCTTCGGCGAATATCACCGCTTGGCGCTCGCCCTTTATCGCGTCCATGAGTCCTTTGAGGCTCGCCGGATCGGTGCCGTTGATTACGAACACGTCGCCGAAGCGAAGGAAGAACTTCGCCCAGCCGCGATACATCTTTGCGGACATCGCGAACACGGGCCTGCCCGGAACGTAGGCCATCATCAGGAGCGCGTCGAGCTTGGATATGTTGGAGGCAAGGAATACGGCCTTTTTGCCGAGGGTGGCGAGCTTCGCCTTGTCTATTACTCGTGCGCCGAACATGAGATTGAAAATCGCTCGGAGGAGGGCTTTTAGAAAATAATACATGTGAGTCCTTCTTTGGTTGGTTTCGTGGCATGATACCAATCCCGGCGCACAAAATCAAGGGGAAATAGGCGGACGTTTCTTTATTGACAAATCAATATAATTGGTCCATCATACTCCACATGGAAATAGTTTCAAGAAAGACCGCAAACGGAAGCGAAGGGGAATTTGATTTCCGGGGTTATCCGCAGCATAATATATGGGAGATCATGCAGGATCTTTGGATAACTCCCGATGAGATGTGGGAAATGACCGGCAAGAAAATCCTCTTCATAGGCGGAGCCGAAACTCCCATGCGTGCGCAGTTCGCGTCCTACGGCATAAATCCGGAAATCACCAACATGGACATGTATTTCGACGCCGACGAGAAAAACGCGCACCATCACATAAAGGCGGATTTTTTCGAGCACCCGCCTATGCTGGACGAGTTCGACTACGTGCTCCTCGATTATTCCCTGCCGCTTTATGCGCTTACTGAGGACGAGGCAGCGGGCTTCTTTGCGCTGGCTGCGCTCTATCTGAAGCCGGGCGGAAAGTTTCGGGCGTTTCCTATGAACGGCGGCGATCCGGAACGTTTGGTCGGCGTCCCTGAAGGATATGATCTTGGGAAAATACAAAAAGCCTCGTATAAGGGCATGAAAGAGATTGCGGAAATCCTAAGGCAGGCCAAGTTGGAAGGCGCGGTGGCACGCGCCGAGCTCAATCCCGTGAACATAACCGACGAAGAGTATATTCGCATGAGGAATCCTCTTTATCCCGGTTCCATATCGCCGAAAAAATTCGGGCTTATGCTGGTCGAGATTAACAAGGCGATGGATTTGGCCAAGCGGGAAATCGAAGCGGGCAGGCCATTCGACGGAAGAAAGCTCGCATACCTTGAAAATCTGCAAAAATACTCCTGTACTAGTTTCTCGTGGTGCTCCGGTGCGCTCATTCTGCAGTGCATGTCGAAGGCCAAACGCGCCGTCATTGCCGCTCCGAATACCGCCGAAGACAAGGCGAAGTTCAACGAGCTGATGCTGGGCTATGCCGCCCGCCGCCACATTCCCGCCGCCATGAATATGCGCTGATTGCTTGACAGGCTCCCTCTGAAATGCTACGCTCCACGCGTGGTAAAAGCTGCGTTGAAATCGGCGGAAAAGTTAGCGCGCTCCGGAAGCGTGGAGATCGACATACGTTCGCGACTTCTTGAAAAGAAAGGGGTGAGCGAAGAGGTCGTGCGCCTGATTTCGGCCAAAAACTCCGAACCGGAAAAGATACTCGATTGGCGCCTTTCCGCGCTCGCAAGCTGGCGAAAGATGAAAGAGCCTCATTGGGCTTTTTTCAATTACGAGCCGCTAGATTATGAGAATATGCGGGTGTTCGCCGCGCCCGTGAAGGACGACGTGGCCGATAGAAAAATCAAGCTCGCGTACGAGAAACTGGGCGTGCCGCTGCACGAGCGCGAGATTTTGCAAGGCATGGCGGTCGACGCTGTGGTGGATTCCCGCTCGGTCGCGACCACATATAAAAAAGAGTTGGCCGAGAAGGGCATAATCTTCTGCTCGTTCGGCGAGGCTCTTAAAAAACATCTCCCGTTGGTGCTGAAATATTTGGGCAGCGTCGTGCCCGTCGGCGACAACTTCTTCTCAGCCCTCAATGCGGCGCTTTTCTCCGACGGCACGTTCGTATATATACCGAAGGGCGTGAAGTGCCCTATTGAGCTCTCGAGCTATTTCCGCTTGCAGACCGAGAAACTCGGCCAGTTCGAGCGAACCCTGATTATAGCGGATGAGAGCTCGGAGTTGACCTATTTGGAAGGATGCAGCGCGCCCATGCGGAGCAGCCACCAGCTCCACGCGGGCGTGGTCGAGTTGATAGCACTCGAGGGCGCCAAGATAAACTACGCGACGGTCCAGAACTGGTCGGACAGCGTCCTCAACTTCGTCAGCAAGCGCGGGCTGGCGCACAAGGACGCGACGATTATTTGGACGCAGCTAGAGGTCGGCGCGGCTCTGACTTGGAAATATCCCTCGTGCATATTGAAGGGCGACGGCGCCAAGGGAGAATTTTTCTCCGTCGCAATCACGAACAATTCGCAGGCCGCCGACACTGGCACGCGCATGATCCACATCGGCGCCGATACCAAAAGCATGATACGCGCCAAGAGCATAGCACTCGGCAAATCGCTCTCCGGCTTCCGCTCTCTCGTACGAATTGAACCAGCCGCGATCGGCGCGAAGAACTCGTCCAAATGCGACAGCCTCGTGTTGGAAAACGCGCGCGCGCTGGCCGAGCCAGTGCTCGAAGACAAGACCTCGTCCGCGGCGATCGCGCACGAGGCGAGCGTGAGTTCCATCAGCGCCGAGCAGAAATACTCGCTCGCGCTTTTGGGGCTTGACGAAGAGGCCGCGACCTCGCTGATAGTGAACGGCTTCGCGCACGACATCGTGCGCCGCCTGCCCGCCGAATTCGCGGTCGAAGCGCGGGCTTTGATAAACCTCAAACTGGAGGAATGAATGTTGTTGAGTATTAGAAAATTGACGGCCTGCGCCGACAAAAAAGAAATCCTCCGAGGAGTGGATTTGGAAATCGGCGAAGGCGAAACGCACGTGCTTACGGGCAGGAACGGCAGCGGCAAATCCACGCTGCTGAACGCTATCATGCGCGAGCCCCGGCTCAAGGTCGACGGCAAGGTGGAGTTCGACGGCAAGGATATTTCCAAGCTCTCCACCGAGCGGATCGCGGCTGCCGGAATATTCCTCGGAGCTCAGGCCGCGCCTGCGATCGAAGGGCTTTCCTACAGCACGCTCCTGAAGCACTCCGCCAACGCGCTAAGGCGCGCGCGCGGCGAGAAAGAGCTGACTGCGCCGGAATTTTTTAAGCTGGCGAAAGAGTATTGCGAGCTGCTCGGAATTCCCGAGGGCTGGCTCGCGAGGAGCGTGGGCGAAGGCTTTTCCGGCGGCGAGAAGAAACGCCTGCAAATGCTCCTCATGCTATTCTTCGTGCCCAAGCTCGCCATGCTCGATGAGCCCGACAGCGGCGTTGACATGGAGGCTATAGAAGTGATAGCGAAAGCCGTGAATCATTTGGCGAAGCAGGGTGTTTCGTTCCTGATAGTGTCGCACTACGACCGCTTCATAAAATTAATCGAGCCCGACAAAACGCACGTTATGAAAGAGGGAAGGATAGATGCGTAATTTGTTTCTTGAAGGCGATCGCGATGAGGTTTTCGAGATTTCCGTTCCCGTAGGCGGGCGCGAGGAAGTCCGCATCGCCGCGCGCACGAAAAATTCCGAACGCCTGAAATTAAGAGTCAAGATAAGGCACGAGGGCGGCGACTCGTTCTCGTTTGTCCGGCTCTTCGGCGCGGCAGGCGACAATTCCCGCATAGATTTCATAACCGAATTGGAAATCCCTCCCGGCCTGCAAAATGTAGAGGCGAGCCAGCACGCGCATGTTTTGCTTCTCTCGCCCGCAGCCGTCGGTTCCGCTACGCCCCGCCAGGATGCCGCCACGCCCGGCGCGCGCGTCTTCCACGGCGCTTCGTGCGCGGGAATCCCCGCCGGCGAAGATTATTATCTCTCGTGCCTCGGTCTCGCAGGGCCGGATAAAAGCAAACTTCTATCGGCCTCGCACCTCGCCCGGGCGTTTGCCGGCCTTCCCGAAAATATGCTTGAACCCATGCTCGCCTTGGTCTATGATGGGAGCGAAGAAGGATCGCCATGAAAAAACTTATCGCCGCCCTTGCCGCCGTTTTCCTGTTCGTTGCCCCGGCCTTTGCCGACACCAAGGCGGATGTGAAAACCTATACCCAACACGTGATAGACAAGGCCATAATTGATGTCTTCAAGAAGGGTACGACCTTGGAGCAGCGCATACCGCCGTTCCGCGAGGTCGTGAAGAAGAATTTCGACTTCGGCTATATAGCGAACTTCATCTTGGGCACCTACTCCCGGAACCTGGACCCCAAGGACAAGGCGGACTTCATAGACGCGTTCACCGAGCTGGGCGTGCAGAGCTACGCGCGCAAGTTCGCCAACTACGCCGACATGCCGGTAGTTGTGGAGCGCGTGGAGATGGGCAAGAAGGACGGTGAGTTCTTCGTCGATAGCAAGGTGAAGAATCCGGACGGTACAGGCCGCGACTACGAGATAGTCTGGCGCGTGGTGAAGGTGGGCGACGGCTATAAGGTCATAGACATAGTGGTCGAGGGTGTCTCCATGGCCATGAGCTACAAGAACGAATACGCCCAGGCTCTGAAGGAGGCGGCCGGCGAAGACAAGCCGCCGGTCCCGACGCTAACACGAAAAATCCGCGAAAGGATATCTGGCCTCAAATAGGCTCGCCGAATTTCAACTCCACCGACAGCCACGATTCCCCGCGGTTGTCGAGCGCCTCGAAGTATCCGGAAATCCTCTCGAAGGTGTCTATGCGGCGGAACACCGAGCCTCCGACCGGATAAGCGCGGTCTTCCGAGACGGCGTAGCCGAGGTTCGTCTTGTGGTAGATCGTTCGCTGCACGCTGCCTATTTCGACCGAGGCTTGGAACCACTCGCTCACAAGGGCGCCCGCTTCGTCGTAGGTCCGTTCGGCCTCGAATATCCCATCCTTGCTTACATGGTATTTCAGCCCTCTGCCGGGCCAGTAGCCCTTGAGGTTGTGCCGCCTGCCGCCGTCCCTCATCCAACCCATGTCGTCTTCTTGGGAGAGCTTGCCGTTCCTATAAATCCACTCGTGCTCCTGCCGCCCCTCGTCTAAGAGGAACAGGGAATAATCGTTCCCGTTCCCGATTTTCATCTTGCCGGTAATCTTCTCTCCGAGGTTGTCGCAATAGCGCTTGCGTTGTAGATCCATCTCGTGCGGATCGCACAAAACTGCGTCCTTGCCGAACTTGTAGACGTATTCTTGGAACACGTATTTTTCCGCGAGATATGCGAGGAACGACGCGGGGATAAGCACGGAAAACCAAATCCTTATGCTTGTCTTGAGATGTTTTATGTCCTGCTTGCTGCGCTTCTTCTTACGCATGGCGATATTTCCCCTCGGAGAGGATTATATCACAGAGTCAGGCCGATTGCAATTTACTTTATCTCGACAATCTTGACTTTGAAGAGCGCGGGCTTGCCGGCGAGTGCGGGGAAATAGTTGTCCGGGAAGGTGATGTTGACGTCGATCGTCTCGCCCACCTTGCCGCCTACAAGCTGATCCTCGAAGCCGGGTATGAAGGTCGCGGAGCCGAGCGTCAACGGGTATGCGCTTCCGGTGCCGCCCTCGAACTGTACGCCGTTTAAGAATCCCGCGAAGTCGATTACGACCGTGTCGCCGAGCGCCGCCTTCCTGGGAGGCTGGCTGTCCTTGCACCCGGCCAGAAGGCCAAGTGCGGCGATTGCGATAGCGAGGTTTTTCTTCATGCTTATTCTCCTTGTTTCGTGAAGGGAGTCTATCAGATTTCGCGCGATAGCGCAAGAGGGAAAAATGCAAAATCTCTTGTTGCTGGCCGTTTTTCGTGTATAATAATTCCAATGAAGGTGAAGTTGAAATCGTCCAAAGGCCGCTCGGCGTCCAGCAACCGCTGGCTTATGCGCCAGCTCTCCGACCCGTTCGTGATAAAGGCGAAGAAGGAGGGGCTTCGCTCGCGCGCCGGATTCAAAATCCGCGAAATCGACGCCAAGTTCGGATTGCTGGGGCGTGGGCTCAAGGTGGTCGATATAGGCGCGGCGCCAGGGGGCTGGAGCGAGTATGCCGTCCAAAAGGTCGGCAAGGGAAACGTGGTCGCCATAGACCTGCTCGATATGAAGCCGATCGAAGGGGTCGCCTTCCTGCGTACGGATTTCACGAGCGAGCCCGCCAAGGATTTTATCAAGGAGAAGCTGGGCGACAAGGCCGACGTGGTGCTCTCGGACATAGCGCCCAACACCACGGGCAACGCCTCGCTCGACCATCTGCAAATCATGGCGCTCGTCGAGGAGGCGTACGACTTCGCGCTGGAAGTTCTGGCGCCAGGCGGGGCGTTCGTGGCAAAGGTGAGGCAGGGCGGAACCGAGGCGGCGCTGCTCGCCCGCATGAAGCGCGATTTCGCGAAGGTGGCGCATTTCAAGCCCGAGAGTTCCAGAAAAGAAAGCAGCGAGACGTATGTCGTCGCGATCGGCGGAAAGCCCTAGAAAATCGGCCGCCTGACCTCGCGCCGCAGCTTGCGCTTGAGGCGGGAATCGTAGATGACGCGCACGTTGTAGGCACGTTCTTGGCGGCTGCCCGACATCTCGGCGATTACGATTTCCTCTTGGTTGCGTATGGCCTTCCTCGCCCGGCGGGGTATTTTTTCGAGCATGACAATCTCGTTATCGTCCCTGAAAAGCGCGAATGTGCGCCAGCCATTGTGTACAATGAATGGTCGCACCGGGTTGTTCGGTTTTGGCGCGAGCACCACCATCACGCGCCCGGCGGCGCTTATTATCACGTCGAATTCCGGCTCAATGACTTTTAACACGCCTTATATTATACTAGATTTTGAGGGGAAAATCGAGTATAATTGCTTGCATGGATTTCGAGAACAACTCATCTATAAACGAGGTGCTGAGGCGTATCAAAACGGCGCTTAGGGAGCGCGAGCTCCGCGCCAGCGCCATGGCCGCCGAGGGAGAGGTCAGCATAGCCCCGCCCCGCCGCGCCGAAGACCCGAGGATAAGGGTACCCGGGCAGAAGGAATTCGCGGACGATGTCTTCATGCTTTCGAAGTCGATGGAAGTAGGCGGCGGCGCAAAGCCCATGCCAGCGGCCAATACCGCTCATGCGCCCGGCAATATGCCGAGCTTCGCGGGCGTCGATTGGGATGATTTCTATAGATTGCTTTCCAGGCGTGTGGCGGCTTTCCTGCGGGCTTCCAACTCCGCGCTCATGCTCGAGGACTGGCTGCGCGAGAATCTCGGCAGCATAATCGCCGAGGCCAAGGGATAAATCCCGCGCCCGTTATTATGCGCAGGCGTTAACCCCAATCATGGACGCCATGAAATCGCACAAGTTCAGCGGCATGCTCGACGAGGAGATAATCTCCGCCATTGAATCCGTATTGATTGCCCGTTGCGAGAAAAATATCACGCATTGCAAAAAAGAAGGGCTGATCTAAACCCAGCCCGCGTCGCGAAGCACCTCGAGGCTGACGCTGCCGATGTTCCCGGCCGCGACTTCGGCCGCGATTTCCTCGCGCGTGTAGAACTTCGCAGTTAATAAATCCGAGGACGGCACCGGCTCGCCGCCCGCCCAATCCGCTCGCCAGTATATTATAACGCGGTGCTGTTCCGGCGCCTCGATTATCTGATACGTACCGAACTGGCGGAGATTCTTGATTTCGATTCCCGCCTCCTCGCGTATTTCGCGCCGCGCGGTTTCGGCGAAGTCCTCGAACAATTCCACTTTGCCGCCGGGGATTATGAGTGTGCCGTACGCTGGTTCCTTGCCGCGCTTGCCCATTAGGAGCTTTCCATCGCGCTCCACCATCACCGCCGAACCCACGCGGATGTTCGCCATGCTAGACTCCCTTGCTGTCGCCGGAGATTATCGTAAACGGCGTGGGTTCCGGCGGCTCGTCGGTTGAAGGAGCGTCCTGCATGGCCTTGAGGAACATTTCTCCCACGCGGCCAAGGTCGCCGTCTTCGACCACCTTGGTATAGACTTTGTCTATATCGTATTTGTAGAGCGCCTTGATGAGGAGCGCGTATTTGTCCGCGAACTCCGCCGCGGCACCGTGCGCTTCCTTGTCCTTCTTGAGCTTGCGCCTCAGGCTCTCCTCGAAGTGCGGCGTCGAGGAGCGCAGATCTAGCACTATTCGGCACGCGGCGGAGAGTTTCTCGTCGCCCGCCTTGCCGACGGTGTCGAACAAAACCACGTCGCTCGCCATGTGGGTCGCGCGAATCGCGGCGATAAGGCTGCTCGAAATATCCGAAAGCACGAGGGGAAGCGTGCGGAAAAACTGTCTGCTCTCGTCCAATTTCTTCTGGTCTATCAATGCTTTGTTTACCTCGCTGAGATTCGCGGAAGCGATTCGCGACTCGCTTAAAATCTTCCCCATAACCTTGCCGTTTTCCCTCATAAATATGACACAAGCGAAGATTGCGGCTATTAAAAGCAGTACTAAAACAGGAATCGCGACGGCCAGCACGAGGGATGCGTAATCGCTCGCACCGATTCGCGCGAATCCAAGGGAATCGTAGGCTGAGAGCATGTATCCGGCGGAAGCGATTCCCCAAATCGCGCCTAAAATCACCGCGAATCCGAGAACTACATATACCCACAACATCACGTTTTCTCCCACTTTTGTTTTAGAGCTTATAGCATTATATCACAATTTTTTCCTAACTTATAGATTTTTCTTTACTTTCTACCCGTCAAGCAATTTATTTGCAAAAATCGCATAAAAAACACAAAATATAGATTGCCCGCCTCGAAAAAATACTATATATTGTGAAACGGAAGAGAAAAAATCCAATACGGAGAGGCGGAAATGTCCGATAATATAATAAGTTTCGAGGCGTTCAAGAACGCGGTTCCGACCAAGGCCGTGAAGCGCAATGGCGACGTGGTGCCTTTCGACGTCCAGCGCATATATAATGCGGTCAAGGCCGCGGGCGAGGCCGTGAAGCCCTTCACTCAAGAAGAAATCGTTTCCATAGTAAACAACGTGATAGAGGTCATAAACTGCCGCTACTCGAAAGACCAGGCCGTTTTCATAGAAAAGATTCAGGACATAGTCGAGCAGGCCATAATCAACGCCGGCCACTACGATGTCGCGAAGGCCTATATAATATATAGGGAAAAGCGCGCCCAAACCCGCGAATCCGACAAGATAAAGATAGACGTCGAGAAATCCATCACCGAGTATCTCGACCAGCTCGACTGGCGTGTGAACGAGAATGCGAACCAGGGCTATTCCCTAGGTGGCATGATTCTCAACATCTCGGGCAAGGTCGTGGCGAACTATTGGCTCTCCTACGTTTACCCCAAGGAGATAGGCGAAACGCACCGCCGCGGCGACTACCACATACACGACCTCTCGATGCTCTCGGGCTACTGTGCTGGCTGGAGCTTGCGCATGCTGCTCGAGGAGGGCTTTAACGGCGTGCCCGGCCATGTGGAATCCGTGCCGCCCAAGCACCTCTCCGCCGCCATAGGCCAGATGGTGAATTTCATGGGCACACTGCAGAACGAATGGGCGGGCGCCCAGGCTTTCTCTAGCGTCGATACCTATCTTGCGCCCTTTGTCCGCGCCGACAGCATGACCTACAAGGACGTGAAGCAGAAGATACAGGAGCTAATCTACAACCTCAACGTTCCCTCGCGCTGGGGCACGCAGACCCCCTTCACAAACTTCACCTTCGACGGCGTGTGCCCCGAAGACCTCAGGAACACCCACCCGAAAATAGGCGGCAAAGAGGTGGACTTCACCTATGGCGACCTCAAGGACGAAATGGAAATGATCAACAAGGCCTATATAGAGGTCATGACCACAGGCGACGCAAAGGGCCGCCCCTTCACCTTCCCGATTCCTACCTACAATATAACGCCCGATTTCCCTTGGGAGGGCGAGATGACCGAGGCCTTGTTCGAGATGGCCGCGAAATACGGTTTGCCCTACTTCCAGAACTTTATCTCGAGCGACATGAAGCCGACCGACGTGCGCTCGATGTGTTGCCGCCTGCGCCTCGACGTGCGCGAACTCTTAAAGCGCGGCAACGGGCTTTTCGGCAGCGCCGAGCAGACCGGCTCCATAGGCGTGGTCACCATAAATATGGCGCGCCTGGGCTACAACTACAAAGGCAACATGGCCGGGCTTTACTACCAGCTCGACAGCCTTATGGGTCTCGCGAAAACCTCGCTCGAGCTCAAAAGGAAGACCATACAGAAGCTCATCGATGGCGGATTATATCCGTTCACGCGTCGCTATCTGGGCTCGCTCCGCAACCACTTCTCGACCATTGGCGTCAACGGCATGAACGAGATGATAAGGAACTTCACGAACGACGAGTTCGACATAGCCGACCCCAGGGGCCAACAGATGGCCATAGAAGTGCTCGACCACATGCGTGAGAAGATGACCGAATTCCAGGAGGAGACCGGACACCTCTACAACCTCGAGGCCACGCCTGCCGAGGGCACCACCTACCGATTCGCGAAAGAGGACGCTAAGGTCTATCCCGACATAATCCAGGCGGGCACCAAGGACGCGCCTTACTACACCAACAGCTCGCAGATACCAGTCGGCTTCACCGACGATCCGTTCGAGGCGCTCGATCTGCAGGACAACCTCCAGACGAAATATACCGGCGGCACGGTGCTCCACCTTTACATGGCCGAGCGAATCTCAGACGCCGCCACCGCTGCGCGCATAGTCAAGACCGTGTTCGAGAACTACCGCGTTCCCTACATAACCATAACGCCGACATTCTCGGTATGCCCCAAGCACGGGTATATCAACGGCGAACACGAATATTGCCCGATATGCGACCGCGAACTCGAAGGCTCCCAGCCGGAACAGAAAAAGGTTGCAAACGGGTGAAAAATTTAATAAAATAAAGGAGAGGTAAAAATGACTGTAAACTTTAATTTGATCGACAACTCCAAGCGCACGAAATGCGAGATTTGGACGCGCGTCATGGGCTATTGCCGCCCGGTGTCGAATTTCAACAAAGGCAAGAAAAGCGAGTTTTACGAGCGCAAGTTTTTTACCGAAGACCGGCTTATGACCGGCATGGAGAACTGCTCCTGCCAGACGCAGGCCGCGGTAGCGTAATTTTTTCCGGTGCTGACCGGAAGCAAGGTCAAAGGACAACTTATGGCCTCTGATGAGAAAAACAATATCCCTCTTATACCCGTGGTGGGCGGCCTCGTACCGTTCACCACGATTGATTTTCCGAAGAAGATTTCATGCGTGGTGTTTTTGCAGGGCTGCCCGTGGCGCTGCACCTATTGCTCCAACCCGCATTTGTTCCAGTTCCGCGAGCCCTCCGAGCGCGACGCGGCTAATTGGGACTACGTGCTCGGCCTCATACGTAAGCGCGTCAAGGCGTTAGAGGCCGTTGTGTTCTCCGGCGGCGAGGCCACCAGCCAGGCCAAGGCCGTGGCTCGCGCCATAGCCCAAATACACGAGATTTCTCCTCATTATAAGATAGGCCTGCATACGAACGGCTGCGATCTGGAGGGATTGGAGCTGCTACTGCCGCTCGTGGATTGGATAGGGCTCGACATCAAGGCTCCGAAGGACAGATATACCGCGATAACCAAGACCGAAAACAGCGCCGAGGCTGCTTTCAAGGCCCTCGACCTTATCATAAAGAGCGGCAAGGAGTTTGAGGTCAGGACTACCTGCGATCCGCGCTCGCTCGACAAGGAAGCCATACTGGGGCTCGTCGCCGTGCTCGCCAAACTCGGCGTGAAGAACTACGCGCTGCAGCGCTTCCGCCCAGCCGACAAGACCGCGCCCGGCCTGCCCGCGCAGCCAGAGATAATGCAGTTCTTTACCGACCCGCAGTTCGAGGAAAAGCTGAAGGAGCTTATTCCAAACGTAGTGATGAGGTGGTAGAACCCCTGCCGCCATAAACAAAAAAAAGCGGCCTAGGCCGCTTTTTTCGTAGCTTGCCCGCCAGGCAAGGATTAGTAGTCGTTGCTTATGAAGTCATAGCGGAACTTGAGCGCAATCTGGCTGTGCTCGTAGGTGTTATACCAGTTGTCCCACACATAGTAGCGGCCGGGGCGGACGTTGTTGTCCTTGTCTTCCGCGTTCTCCACCTTCAGCCACTTGTATTCCAGGCCGACTATATAAGGGCTCTCGGGGAAGCGGTATTCGACGCCTGCCATAAGCTGATACGCGAGGCGGTTCTTTATGCCGGTTATCATGTTCGCGGGAGCTCCGGGCTCGCCTACGTCGGACTCGCACCCTTCTTCGAAGCTATACACTCCGCACGCGCCGGATTCGCCGGGCGAGAAGTAGGGAACCGACCAGTCGGGCTGAACCCAGCCGCCCTTCACTTCCATTTCGAAGGTGCCTACGCCCATGCCGAGGTATGGGGTCACGCCGTCGACAGGCAGGGGAATCTTGAAGTAGGTGTTTAGCATCAGGGTGGTGGTCGATACGTCGAGATACTCGCTCGGGCTGAACTCCACATCGAAGTTGTCCTCGAACGGGTAATCCGAGTCTAGGTCGCCGCCGAAGTCCATGGCCGCGTATTCTAGGCTGTCGTCAAGCAGGACGTTTCCTTCCGAGTAGATGGAAAGGCCGAACTGCTTAACCTTGAACGAAGTGTGCGCGTACTCGAGTTCCATCCGGAGCGGAGAGAGTGGGAAATCCCAACCGGCCGCGACCGAGAAGCTCAGGGTGCCGGAGGGCTTGAAGTTCCAAGTCTCCACGCCGCCCACATCGAACCAGTTGCCGAAGCCGTCCCAGTTGACCGAAGGCCAGCCGGCTTTGTTGCCGGACGGCCCGGAGCTTAGGTATTCATTGAATCCCGGGTAGCAGAACTGGTATCCCGAGTAGCACGTACCCTTGGTGCTTTCCAGCTTTGGGCTGCCGACATTATACCCGACGCTGAAGTAGAGCCCGTGCGCACTCGCCTCCCCGGCGAAGCCGACCAGGCCGGCAGCCAAAAAAGCGGGTAAAATCAACTTATTCATAGTTATCTCTCCTCATAACTTTCATAGGCATTATATCACAAAAATGGCACCTTTGCAAGATACTATTTGATTTTTGTTAAGAAAAAGAATAGGGTCTTATGGGAATAAGAAAGGAGTCCGAATGTCAGTCCTCACCCGCCTAGCGCCGAGCCCGACAGGGTTCATGCATATAGGCACCGCGCGGACGGCTCTGTTTAATTGGCTTTACGCGCATGCTCGCGGCGGGAAGTTAGCTCTGCGCATAGAGGACACGGACAGGAGCGAGGGGCGCTGGTTTCCGGGCGCGGCCGAGATAATCTATAACGAACTCCGCTGGCTGGGGCTTGATTGGGATATTCTTGTCGAGAGCCAGCTGGCGAACGCCCCGCGCCATGCCGAGGTCGCGCGCGAGTTGCTCGCTCGCGGCGCCGCATACGAGTGCTATCTCTCGGCGGAAGAGCTGGAGAAGTTGCGCGAAGAGGCGAAGAAGACCGGCAAGCCCATACGTTCGCCTTACCGCGATGGCAAGGCCGCGCCCGCTGGCGTTAAGCCTGTGGTGCGTTTGCGCATGCCCGACACCGGCAAGACTATAATACATGACCTGATTCAAGGCGATATAGAGTTCGACAACTCGGGCATAGAAGACTTGGTGCTGCTGCGCTCGGATGGCACGCCGACTTATAATCTCTCTGTGGCGGTGGACGACCACGACATGGGCATAACCCACGTTATCCGCGGGGCGGATCACATAAACAACACTCCTAAGCAGATGCGGATTTACGAGGCAATGGGCTGGAGCATGCCCGCTTTCGGCCATGTGCCGCTGATTTTAGCCATGGACGGGAGCAAGATGAGCAAGCGCCACGGCGCCTCTACAGTCGGCGAATACCGCGAACTTGGCGTGCTGCCCGAAGCTCTGTTTAATTATTTGTTGAGGCTGGGCTGGAGCCACGGCAACGACGAAATCATTTCTCGCGAGCAGGCGCTAAAGTGGTTCGACATAAAAGACGTGGGAGCCTCGCCCGCGAAGTTCGACCACGCGAAACTAATCGCGCTCAACGCCATATATATTAGGGCCGCGACTAACGAGCGCCTCGCGGAACTCTTGAAGCCGTTTCTGGGCGAGATAAGCGCGGCAGATTGGGCGCGGGTAATCCGCGGGATTCCCGACATGAAAGAGCGCGTGAAGACTCTCGCGGAGATGGCCGAGATGGGGCAAATCTATCTCGTCGATGGCTGGAAGGATTTGCCAAAGGCCGCGGACATAAACGGCGTGGCGGAGTTGGAAGCCCTGTCCGATTGGACCGCGGCTTCCATTAACGAGTGCTTCAAATCGATTGCGGCGAAGCACGACATGAAAATCGGCAACGTGGTCGCGCCCATTCGCATGGCCATTTCCGGCAAGACGATTTCTCCTCCGCTCGCGGAGGCCATGGAGATAATAGGAAAAGAAGAAAGCATAAGGAGACTGAAATGAGTTTTTTCAAAGATGACCTGAAGACGGCGGACAAGGCCGTGTTCGACATGATAGGCCGCGAGCTCGAGAGGCAGCGCACGCAGATAGAGCTTATCGCGAGCGAGAACATCGTGTCGCGTGCGGTGCTGGAAGCCATGGGTTCCATACTCACCAACAAATACGCCGAGGGCTATCCGGGCAAGCGCTATTACCAGGGCTGCGTGCATATAGACGAGGTCGAATCCCTCGCGATCGAGCGCGCGAAGAAAATCTTCGGCTGCAACTTCGCGAACGTCCAGCCGCACTCCGGCGCGAACGCGAACACAGCGGTACTCTTCGCGCTCGCCGCGCCCGGCGACACCATCATGGGCATGGCGATAGATCAGGGCGGGCACTTGACCCACGGTGCCAAGCCTACTGTTTCCGGCAAGTGGTTCAACGCCGTGCAGTACGGACTGACGCCCGAAGGATATATAGACTACGAGCAGGCCGAGCGCATTGCCTTGGAGAACAAGCCCAAGGTCATAATCGCGGGCGGTTCGGCCTATCCGCGCTTGGTCGATTTCAAGAAGTTCCGCGCTATCGCGGACAAGGTTGGCGCATACCTTATGGTAGATATGGCACACTTCGCGGGACTTGTCGCGGCCGGATTGATCCCTTCGCCCATCGGCATAGCGGACGTGGTTACCTCGACCACGCACAAGACTCTCAGGGGTCCGCGCGGAGGTTTGATTCTCACGAACGATGAGGAACTCGCGAAAAAAATCGACAAGGCGATTTTCCCCGGAACGCAGGGCGGGCCGCTGGAGCACGTGATTGCGGGCAAGGCCGTTGCGTTCGGTGAAATACTTCAGCCCACGTGGAAGCCGTACGCCGAGCAAGTGATGAAGAATATCCGCGTGCTGGGTGAGGAGCTCGTTAAGAACGGTTTTGATTTGGTATCTGGCGGAACTGACACCCACCTTATCCTCGTCGACTTGCGAAAGAAGGGAATCACGGGCAAAGAGGCCGACCTCGCTCTCGAGCATGCCGGAATTACGTGCAACAAGAACGGGATTCCGAACGACCCGGAGCCGCCGGTCAGGACCTCCGGCCTGCGGCTCGGCTCGCCCGCGGTCACCACGCGCGGCTTCAAGGAGGAAGATATGAAACTCGTCGCCGAGCTTATCACCCGGGTCGTCGACGACTTCGTCAAGAACCGCGCGTACGACAGCGACGAGCAGAAGAAGGTGCGCGAAGAGGTTAGAAAACTTTGTCAGAAATATCCGATATACTGAACGCGGAGAAATTCTTCGCGCTCGAGAAGCAGTTGGTCGACTCCGGCCTCGGCTCGGATTTGCACGAATTCGCGGAGGTGAAGAGGAGGCTCGTAAGCCCGCCCCATCTTTCGCCCGACGACTTCGCGCGCGAGGTTTTCTATGTCATACTCGCGGGCGGATTCTCGCAGAAGACTGCCAAGAAATTGTGGGGCAAGATATGCGCGGCCATCGAGGCGGGCGATCGCGACCTCTACGCGATTTTCAAGAACAGGAACAAGACGGACGCAATACTCAAGGTGTGGGATAGCAGGGAGAAGTTCCGCGACGGGTTTTATGCGCTGTCCTCTGCGGCGGACAAGCTCGCCTACCTCGCGACGCTTCCGCATATCGGCGCGGTGACGGCCAACCACCTTGCCCGCAACCTCGGGATTTCGGTCGTGAAGTACGACGTGTGGATACAGAGGTTCGTATCCGGGCAGTCGTCCTTTCCTGTTCGTCTCGAAGTTAAAGAACTCGCGGATAAAATGTTCGCGCGCCTCGAGGAAGAGACAGGCCTGCCACGCGGCTATATAGACGTGGTGCTTTGGAAAGCCTGCCAGGTCGGACTTATCGAGCTTTAGTAAAACCGCGCTTGACGATGAAATTCCGTCATGTTATAATAGACACAGCTTTGTCATGCAAAGCTAGCGCCTGAGTGGGCGCGGAGTTTCGAAACTCTGATTTAACCGCTTGGAAACAGCGTAAAAATCCCCCCGATTATTTTTTTATGGTCGGGTGTCCCTTGTCCGCAAGGTTAGGGAATAGTGTTAAATCTATTTTCGAAACGCCCGACCTACTCTTGCCGCGAAGTGTCAAACAAGAGGAGGAAAGAAATGGATCTCAAAACAATAACCGCAGCAATGCTGCTGCTGTCCGCGCCATCATTCGCGGCGGGTAAATGCATAGTCTGCCCGCCGGGATACGACTGTTCTACTGGTACGCCAGCTTTGGACGGGACGACAGGGCAAGTGCTGACCCGCACAGAGAACGGTGCCGAATGGCAGGCCATGCCCGCCATGCCCAGCCCGTACACGAGCCCGCCTGCGGCTCTGGGAGCGACAGGAGCCGCAGGTATTTCTACAAACTATGCCAGAGAAGACCACGTACACCGGCTCCCGACCGCCGCAGAGGTAGGAGCGGTTCCTAATACCCGTACAGTCAATAACAAGGCCTTGAGTGGAAATATCACCATCTCCGCTAGCGATGTGTCGGGGGTTCCTACCTCCAGGACTGTGGCAGGACTTCCATTGTCTGGGGACATAACCGCGCAACAGCTCAGAACGGCATTGGGTTTTTAGGGGAGGAAGTAATGAAAAAGCTCTTAGTAATATCAATAATAGCCAGTACCGAGGTGATGGGGGCGGGAGGAGTGTGTATAGTATGTCCGCCGGGATACGACTGTAGTAGCGGTACGCCTATTATGGGTGGAAGTGCAGGACAGGTACTAATACGTACAGCGGGTGGCACTGCATGGACCATACCGGAGGCATCTACCGGAGTACCCGCGGCTCTAGGAACAACCGGGGCTGCAGGCGTTTCCACAAACTATGCCAGAGGAGACCATATACACCAGCTCCCGACTGCCGCAGAGATAGGGGCAGTTCCTAATACCCGTACGATCAATAACAAGGCCTTGAGTGGAAATATCACTCTCTCCGCTAGCGATGTGGATGTAGTCCCGACAGCTCGAACCATAGCAGGGTTCAACCTGTCCGAGGATATAACAGTGGCAGAATTGAAGGATGTGCTTGACTCTTGCAACCTACCAGCCGCGGGCACTGCTGGCAGCGGTACTGTGGAATGGGGATGTAACTCCTCAAACTCAGACCCTCCGGCCTCGGCGGGTGGTACCAATTATGAGACCGATTGTTGGTGCCGTTTTAGGAAAGCTAGCACGAAGGCTTTAAGCGGAGCATCTTGTACCGTTTACTCTTCTTGGGTGTACCTCAGCTACATCGACTACCGCTACGGTTGCGAGAGTCATTGCGGCAACTCTTGCTCGGGGAATATGAATTGGCCCGCCGCGTCTGTGTTTTGACGTCGCCCCTAGCAAGCTACCCCCCTGCCATCCTCCTTCCGGCCTGAAGCTCTATAAACAAAACAGGCCGGATCCGGCAGGGGGGATTTTAGTTTATTTGTTTGATTTTTGCTCTCCGTCGCGTTAAAATAAATCCATGACTAGCAAGAAAATCCTTCTCGCCGTGCCTACGTTCGAGAACATAGAGCCGGCCTGTTTCAAATCCATATACGGCCTTGAGATTCCCCAAGGCGCGGAGCTGTCGTTCGATTACTTCGAAGGGTACGGCTGCGCGCTTGCCCGCAATCAGATCGCACAGCGGGCTGTGGATCTCGGCTTCGACTACGCGTTTATGGTGGACGCCGACATTGTTCTTCCGCAAAAGACCCTCTCCCTGCTGCTCGCCGCGGACAAGGATATAATAATGGGCTGGTACCCCTCGAGACGCAAGGCGCCCGGCATGACCTCCATATACAGGCTCACGGACTATGTCGATTTCGACGACAAGTGCAACATAGGTATGTCGGAAATGCCGAAGGATGAGGTGGTTGAGATCAAGGGCGGCGGGCTCGGCTGCGCCCTCGTCAAGACCGATGTGTTTAGGAAGACCGGGCCGAGGAAGTGGTTCGAGTATGTGGAATATCCGGAAGGCGGCCAGCTCTCGGAAGATTTGTATTTCTGCCACAGGTCGCGCACGCAGTTCGGATACAAGGTTTTTGCCCACACCTCGGTGCGCTGCGGCCATGTATGCAAGATTGTGAAGTGAGGCTGTGATGGCGAAGTTCCCCCCGAATGCGAAAGTGGTTTTCAAGGGCGTTTTCTTCAAAGTGTGGCAATGGGAACAGAAGCTATACGACGGTTCGACCGCTATATTCGAAGGAGTTTCGAGGCCTCATTCCGCGATGGTGATTGCGGAGCAGGGCGGAAAAATAATCCTCTCGCGCCAAAGTCAGCCGCACAAGCCCGCGCCGTTCCTCTCGCTTTTCGGGGGAGTTATTGAGGAGGGCGAGGGGCCGCTTGAAGGCGCGAAGCGGGAATTATTGGAAGAGTCGGGTCTTGAAAGCGACGATTGGGAATTGTTTTTCGAGGTTCCTTTCGGTGGCCGCATGGACTGGATAGTTTATTACTTCATGGCGCGCAACTGCCGCAAAGTCGCCGAACAAAAACTCGATGCGGGCGAAAAGATAGAGGCGATAAGTGTTTCGCCGGAAGAGTTCGTGGATAAGACGATCCGTTTGCCTGAGTTTCGCGACAGGCTGCTTAAACTCGTTTTCTGCGACATGTCGAGCGAGGCCGCGAAAAAGGATTTCATGCAAAAACTCAAGGGGAAAAAATGAGGGGTTTGTTTTTGGTTTTCGCCGTTTCGATTGCGGCGCTTCCGGTGCGGGCGAATGTGGACGTTTTCGAGAAAAGGCTCGCGAGCCTCGAGGAGGCGCTGGGTCCCATAACGGCCAAATCCGAGGAGATTGCTCACTTGCATAAAATCGCGCAGGAGACCAACTCGATAGCGGTAAAGGATTTGCAACTGCAGATAAAGGAGTTGGTTCTCTCCGTGCGCGAGCTCGAGACCGAGGTCAAGAATCTCAAGTCCGCGCTTGTCGCCGCTTCGACCGCGGCGCCGGCGCCCGTGCCCGCTCCCGCGCCGGAAGCGAAAAAAGATTCCGCCAAGCCGACGCAGGAAATCGATGCGGAGTCCGCGGTTTTTCTTGAGGCCACCAAGAAATTCAACGATGGAGATTATCAGGGCGCGATCATGAAGTTCATCGAGAACATGAAGGCGTATCCCGAAGGGCCTAGGTTCCATGACAACATGTTTTATATGGCGCTCGCCATGTCCGCGCTCGGCAAGAAGGCGGACGCGTGCAATACGCTCAAAGTGCTGCTTGAGGCGGGGTCTTCGCTCGAGAGGGGCTTAAAAGGCCGCGTGGAAGCCGAGGCCGAAAGGTTGAAATGCAATGGGTGAGCTCTCACACAGCGAGGCGTTGAAATTCTACATCGTGGCCGGAGTCGACGAGACGTACGGGGATTCGCCGTCGTCATTCCCCGGCGCCGTTTCTCCGCCATTCCCCGGCTCGACCGGGGAATCGAGGGCGAATAAATCGCAATCCGGCGCCGAAGCCGAGGCAGAACGCATCGCGTCAGAGTGCACGAGCGTGGCCGAACTGCAGGCCGCGATACGTGCGTTCGATTTGTGCCCGCTCTCGAAATACGCGACGCACCCCCATGTCGGCGCGGGGGTTGAGCGCCCGAAACTCCTCGTCATCACCGAAATGCCAGAGGCTACCGAAGATGCTCTCGGCAGGGCTCTCTCCGGCCCGCACGGGGAATTGCTGGCGAAGATTATGCCGAATTTGAAGCGTTCGTTCGACGAGGACGCGTTCGTGTTTCCCGCGATTTTCTGGCGGCCCGCGGGCGGAGTCGCGCCGGACAAGGCGGTAGTGAGCATGCTGCGCCCGTTCGTGAAAAAGTTCGTGGAGTTGCTTGCGCCCGAGATGATTTTGACGCTGGGCTCCGTGCCGCTCGGAATGCTGTTCGGCCGCGACGAGGCGATGGCGGGCGCGCATGGCCGCTGGCTGAAATTCGAGGGAATCCCCGTCATGCCGACCTTCTCCCTCGCCTCCATCTCGATTAACTCGGAGCTGAAAAAAGCCGCGTGGAAGGACATGCAGCTTCTCTTGAACCCGCCGGAGAAGAGCAATGTCGCGTAAGGCCACGACCGCTAATCCATATGGTACAAGCCCTTCCCCTATCCTGAAAAAATGGGAGAAGGAGCTATCCGAATTGAAAACGGGATTGGATGTCGGCAGCGCTCATGGGGCAGATAGCCGATACCTCGCCTCGCTCGGCATCAAGGTGGACGCGGTCGATAAAGTTTTGCCGGACGATATAAAGACGCATAAGAATGTGAATTTTCAAGGTCTGGATATTTTAGATTTTCCGTTTGATAAAACCTACGATGTAGTTTTATCCATAAACAGCCTTCAATTTCTAACCGAAAAAGACCGAAAAAAGGTCATGGATAAAATGTATTCTTCTCTTAATCGGGGAGGGTGGTTGTTCATTGTCGGTTCTATGGCGTTGAATAAAAACGGCACATTCGAAAGCTGTTTCAAGAAGAATGAACTGCGGAATTGGGCGGAGAAGAAAGGGTTGGTCGTCAAATACTACAAAGAGGAAAGCAAGATAGAAAGCCACGAGCCCTATGGCAAACATAAGCACGAACTGGTCTATTTAGTCGGAGCAAAAGGACGCGACCGTACTCGGCTTATAAATACGGCCGCAAAAAAAGCCACTGTCGCGCTGGGGCAAATCGCAAAAAGCAGGAAGTCCGCTCGCGTCATTCCGTCGGTTGAACGCGGACGTTAGTTAAAACCCACACCCTAATCTTGCTCGATAGGTTGCTGGAGCCTTGGTCGAGCGAGGCGACGATTGCCGCGACGCTCCTGTTCTCCCTCTCCGCGAGCCGCTTCAAAGCCGCCCAGAATTCCGGCTCCAAGGTGAAACTGGTCTTGTGCCCTGCAATCGATACGGAGTGTTTTTCTAGCATAGCGCGGCCACTGCCTCGTCGAATGTGGCGAACGCCGAGATGGGCGCGAACGAGAAGCGCGAGCGGAGCATATACCCGCGCGAAGGCTCGTAAAACAGCGCGCTTCCCATGCATGTGCCGACAAGCAGATTGCCCGCCGCGAACTCGTTCTTGCTTTTTATGAGCGCGGCGTTGGCCTCCAGGAGCGAAGGATATTTGTAGGTCTGTCGCGACTGCGCCTCGCAGCCGTAGAACTCCGCGTCGAGAGCGATGGCGCCGTCGGTCTGGCGGAGGAACGCCATGTAGTCTTCCGGGATTCCGGCGAGCCCTTCGTTCTTCAGCATGGCGCTCGCGAAGTCGATTTTCGCCTGCACGAGCGCGGGGAAAGTTATCGCATGCGGAGGGAGCGCTATCATTTTTTCCCCTTTCCTGCGGCTTCCTGTATGGCCGCTTGAATGGCCGCGGCCTCGGCCGCTTCTTTCGCCGCCGCTTCGGCGGCAAGCCCCATGGTCGAGCCAATTTGGGTCATCTTGTCCGTGGTCGCGTTGCCGCCCGGCGAGGCTAAGCCCTTCAAGGCGGGCAGGAAAACTATGCCCTCGGGATTGGGATAAAATAGCTCCGGCGGCAAGGCGAAACCCGTGTCACTAGTGTGCGCGGCGTCGCGGTTATACTCGAGCATCTGCTCGTCGAAGAAGGCGTTTATCATCTCGAGATAGGGATATTTCTGTATCAGGAACATGTTGCTGAACGCGACCTCGCCGCCGTATTCCGGCGGTATCTTGAAGCAGAGCGATAGGTTCTCGGGGAATTGTCCGCGGCCCATCGAGGCGACCATTTCGTAAGGTAGTCCGGCCTTCGCCATCTCCTCCATGCTGTTGAAATAAGTGAAGCGCATGCAGCGCGAGGCGACCGCGAGAAGCTCCGAACGCACGGGCGAAACGCCCGGCACGTCGGGCAGCGTGGTTTTTGCGATAGGCATTTCGGGGAGGCCGAGCCTCCTGATCGTGTCGCGCCAGTATTCGAGGCTCCTAAGCATTACGCGGCCTTTTTAATCGGGGTTTTCTTGAGGATTCCGAGCAGCGTGTTGATGAAGGTATCGAACTCGTTGTCGGGATCGGCGTCGCGCGCGGGCAGCTTTTTGAGGAGTTCGGGGAGCTTCGCGGCCGTGTCGCCGGATTTGACGAGCTCTATGTCGAAATTTTTCGCGAGCTTCTTCATCTCGGACATGTTCGCAGGCGAGCCGTGCGTGAACACGAGGAAGGCTTTGGCGAATATGCCCTCGCCCGGCAGGTATTTCTCGATCTGCGCTTGGAGCGCGTCGCGCGCCGCGGCGAGCGCGGGCAGGGGATTGTCATAGCGTTTTTCGCCGGAGTACCAATACTCTGGCGTCGCGGAGATGGAGCCTCCCGTGGCGTCGATCAAGAGGAGCGCGGCAATGTCGTTGTCGGCGATCGCGACTATGTCTATGTCCGCCTCGCCGATTTTCGCCTGGCCTATGTCGCGGTACGAGGCCTTGACTATCTCGCCCGATATGCGTATGCGGTCGGCGGTACGGTTGGCGGTTTCGATTATGGCGTAGTCTATAGGCGGAGATTTCGGTTTGGGATACGGAGGGAGTTCCTTGGGGATTTCCTCATGGACAGGCTCGGGTTCCTCGGAGTGCGCGGGAGTGGGAGCGGGTCTTGCGCCCGGCTTATACATGTCCTTCCACCTCGGGTCGTTGGGGTCTATCTGCCCGCGGCCCTGGGGCTCCAATAATGGTTCGCCGTAGACGGCGGCGGACGGCTTGTATTCCGGCGTAGGCGGAGCGACGCGTATCGTCGTTATCTTCGCCATCGCGACGACCCACGCTATGCCTCCGGCGATAAGCGCGAGCCACAGCGCGCCATCCGCCTTGAACGCCATCGCTATGCGCGACCAGTTCGCGGGTATCATGGGTATGTTCCAGCGGTAGAGCAGAAGGAAGCCGATGAGAAAGGCATAGCTTACAGTGGCCGCGTAGACGTATAGAATCTTTTTCATCATGGTGTTGTTCTCCCGCTTTTCATTGTTTCAAAGAGGTCGAGCATATCTGTCATGCGTTTGTTCTTGTCGGATTTGTCCTCGAAGTCGGCAAGCGGGTCGTAAGTGTCTATGTCGGGCTCTTCCTTGTATGTGGCTCCGCCCTTCAGCACTTTGTAAACATCCTCGATCCAGTAATCGTCTATGAGGGAATGATACAGGTTGAGAGAGTCAGGCGATGCCTTGGCCTCGTTTTCGAGCAGTATCGAGAACGAGTTCAACGTGCTTCCGACCGCGTCCTTGAGGTCTTGTCCGGCGGCGACCTTGTCTTTTATCGTCTCGCGGATATACTCGTGGAATACCCCGAGATATGCTTTGGAATCCTCCTCGCCGAATATCTGCTTAAAGAAGTCCGTTTCCCTCGCGTATTTTGGGTCGCTGTTCCTCAAATTCCGGATAAGGACGTCGTGGAAACGCTGGCTCATCCAGTTGTCGAGTTGGTCGGGATTCTTGAGCGGCGCTCTGTCCCTTTTCTTTTGTTCCTCATAGTCGTCGTCGCTCATGCCGGGCGGCTTGGGTTTCCATAAGGAATACATGTCGTCGAACGCATAGCTGGAGTATTTCATGTGTTCGTTCACGAGTTTCGCGGTCTCCTTGCGGTCGTCCCACCACTGCATTAGCATGAAGCGCGGCATGTGGAGCCCCTTTACGAACAGGTCGGTGATGGGCTTTACGAGGGCCAGGAATTGGTCGAGCTCTTTTATTCCGGATTCCAACTTGCCTTCCACTTCGAGCACGGGCGTGCGCCCGACCCTGTCCGGCTCTTTCGTAGACCTCTTGATTTCATGGACGGGGAGCCGTTCGAGCTCGCGGTAGATTCTATCGTATTCGTCGTAGAGTCTCTCCGCCTCTTGGTCGTCGAGCGAGGCGTCCGGATTGCCGTTGCGGTAATCGAGGAAGAGTTTCGAGTAATCTTTTTTCTTTTCCTCGCCCAATTGGCCCGCAAGTTCCGGTTTTTCCTCCCACAGCTGATCCATCGCCGCGTCGTGGAGAATTTTCCGGCGGTTTTCCTCTTTGTTCGCCTCGTCGAAGATATGGTCGAGTTCATCACCGGTCAATTCGGGCCGGTTCGCGGCGGGCGGAGGCTCGAATTCCCCGTCCCGCTGGCGGGTGGTGGTTGCCAGAGCCCTGCTGCCCTCAGGGATAGCCGCAAGAGCTCTGCTATTTTTAGGAACGATCGTTGGGGTCGTGCTTTTCCCGTCCCAAACCCATTCGGATGCGTTTTTGACCACTATCGCCTTGTTGTAGTCGGGTTGTTCCTTGCCATATACGCGCGCCAGATATTCCTCGTCTACATAGATGTTGTCCATAGTCCTGTAGCCTTCGGGCAGGGAGGCTACGCGTGCGTCGATTATTCCCTTCAGGCCAATGTCTATGTTTTTCCAGCGCTCGTAGTTCGCCTTGCCTATGTCGAAGATTATGTAGTTGAGGGCGGTGTCCTTGTATTCGTTTGTAAGGAGCTTGGACAAGTCGGAGTTGTTGTATGAGCCCGCATAACTAGTGGTGATTATGCGGAGTTTTTTGCCGCTAGCATTGGTATCCCGCTCAACCGAGCGCTCGGCTCTGTCATACATTTCGCGCAGGGGATCGTTCTCGGCCAGCCCGGAATCTTTGCGGAGTTTCGCGAGAGAAGCGGCGAATTTTTCCTCGCCTATTTCGTCACGGTGCGCGACCAGAGCCTCGAGCTCCAATAAGTGGAGGAGTTTGCGGAGGCTGTCTCCATATACGAGGTTGGCTTTCTTGTTGGCCTGCTCCATCTGGCTTATCAGCGCGCGCTTTTCATCTATCGGTATGTCGTCTTTGTATATGCGGTTGGCGAAGGTCAGGAGGCTGATGGACTCGCCCAAGTATTCGTCGGTTTTTTCGTCGTTGGCGGAAAGGGTTTCGATGTTGTAGGTTCTGAGCGTTCGGGCGAACTCGTCCGTGATAGGAATTATGGCGGTTTTCGCCCAATTTACGATATTCTTGTTCAGCCGCTTGCGGTAGTTCCTCAAACCTTCCCGAATTTCGTCCGGCTCCATGGCAAAAACCCCTTGTATTTACTAAATACCCCATGCTATTATACCAGAAAAAGAGGGAGGAGGCAACATGTTTTCCGGTCATGTCAGGCTTTTGTTGCGGCTGTTGTTGGTTTTTTTCCTGCTTTGGCTGGTCGCAAAGATAAGGATAGTGGTGCTTGTGATAGCCTGGGTGGTCATATTCGCCTGCATGTGGATCCTGTGGGTGAAGAGGTATAGCAAGAACAAGAAGCTCGAAAAAAAGCTCGACGACTGGTTCCTTAGATTCACAAAGTCCGGCTTGCATAGGTGGATATTGAAGGCGAGCAAGAGGTTCTCGAGAGGGGAAAAGGTTGGCAAGCACAAGTAAGATAGATGATTCAATACTCAAAAAGCTGAAGTGGGTCGGCATCGGCCTGTTCGTGGTATTCGTGCTCCTCGGGTATTGGAAACTTGTCTTGGCGGGCGTGCATATATACAAGACCTGCTGGACTTGCGGAATATTCGCGAACATCTATAACGCGATTTCCTACGGCGCCGCGGAGATTGTGCCGACCATGCAAGGCTCGGCCTTGGCGGTGATGTCCGTAGGCCTCGCGCTCTGGATAGTGTATAAGACATACCAGGTGTTCGTGGGCGAGAAGGCGGGCGAGCTCCCTAAGATGGAGGTGGACGCGGGCTACTTCTCGGAAATATACAAGAGGTTCCTGCTGGCCTTCGCGATAGGCGTGCTGTTCCTCGGCGCCTTCGGCTCCGTAATCTCTCCGCGTTTCGTCCTCGCCAACACGGTCGAGTTGGCTTTGGACTTCGGCACGAGCGTAGGGCGGCATGTGCTCCAGCGCAGCATGATAGAGCACGAGTTCGCGCGCAAGATTCCGGACGGTAGCAGGCCGGGCGAACCAAACTGCCGCGCCCAGGACCGCGAGCTTAGGTATGGCAGGCCAGAGGGAGAGCAGCTCCTCTCCGACACCACGCGCGACAACCTGCTGTGCCTGACCTTGGAGATGGATGCGCTGCGCCAGGAGTATCAGGAGCTCGGTTGGATATTCGTCAAGAACGGCGGCCCGCAGATCAGGGACGCGATACTGTGGAACATAGGTTTGCGCGTGGGAATTCGTGTTTTGACAGGAGTTTTGTCGCGGGCGGGGTCGAGGCTTATCACGAAATTGAGGAAACAGGCTACGCGTGCGGCGACCGCCGCCACGAGGCTAGGCCCGAAACTGACAAAGGCCAAGGCTGCCACGGCGGCGGCGCAGCGGGCTAAGGACGCGGCGGCGGCGGCGGCGCGGCAGGCTCCATCCAAAGTGGCTACCAAAAATCTTGACAGGGCTACTAGGAATCTTGCAAAAGCGCAGAGGGCGGAAAGGGGTTTGGAGAAGACCATAAGTGAAGCGCCGAGAAGAGCAGCCGAAGCGAACCGGCAACTGAAGGAAATACAAGACAACCGCCTGCCTTCGAGCACGCGACGTGCGCAGTCTGCAGGAAGGCTGCTCGATAACGCGGGCATCCCCGGACTAGCCGGAAACGCTTCGACCGTGATATATATCATTGCCTCGCCCGCGCTTCGTATGGCGCTTGCGGGAATAATCATCGTGGGCGGATTCATCTTCATCAACCTGCTCTTTGCGTTCATAATAATCGAGCAGTTCCTGTTCTTGGGCGCGGTCGTTATCTTATTCCCGTTCCTGGCCGCGGGCTATGTATTCGACGAGACGCGGAGCTACGCCACCACCGCCCTCCAGAACGTGCTGAAATTCGCGATAGGGCTGATCGTGGTGTGCTTTGTCGCGGCGTTCTGCGTCGAGCTCAACCTGTGGATTTTCGGCAGCATGTTCGGGAGCGGCGAAAATGCGATGACCGCGGGCGAGGCGCTCGCGATGATTAACGCCGACCCTAAGAACGGCCTCGACGATTTCATAGACACGGTCGATAGCAGATGGTATTTCCTCTGGGTGCTCCTGGCGATTATGGTGAACGCGAAGCTCCTCTCCGAGGCGCGCACCTTCGCGGGCTGGTTCGGCGGAGATTTCCAGCAAAGCGCGCTCGGCGAAAATCTCTTCAACCTCGGTGCGAGCGCAGCCGGATACATATTGTCCGCACACAAGAAGGGCATCGCGTATATCGCGCGCGGTGCGAAGGCCAAGAAGGAAGACGGCAAGCCCACCTTTATCGAACGCATACGCGCGCTTAGAAACAGGGGGGCGGAGGCATGAGGAAGTTCCTGCTTTTGCTCGCCTTCGTCCTGACGCCGCTCGCGGCCGGCGCGCAGGAAGCGGGGATAACCCCCGAGCAGGTGGAAGCCATGGCGGCGCAGGCGAGCGCGAGCCTGAACGCCACGCCTCTCGAGAAGATCGAGGCATTCCACTCCGTCTGCCGCTTCTGCCCGCTCGTCGTTATGATGGCCGAGGAAGCCGGCTTCGTCTTCAATATCATGTGGAGAACGTTCCGTGACGCGGTGCTGATATTCCTCGCCCTGTTCGTCGCGTTCTCGTTTCTAGTGGTGTTCGCGGGAAGGTTCAAGAACGCTCCGTTCGAGCTTGGCGAATTCTCGTCCTACTTCAAGGAGATGGGCGGCAGAATGAAGGCGGTGCTTATCGCAAGCGTGATCGCCGTAATACCTCCGCAGACCATACTTTCGTTCACGTTCGAGCCCGTCATGTTGCTTACGTTCGGCATTTCCGAGCAGGTGTTGCAAACCGCGGTGCCGAAGCTCCCGCGCACGCCGATCGCGGAGCTCTGCGACGAGGACAAGGGCAAGGTTGTGGACGAGATAAACGCTAGGCGCCGGGTGGCCAAGGACGACAGGGCTATCCCTCCTATCGCTAGGAGGCATGCGGAGCGCGCCGGAGCGGAAGAACAGCGCGCCGGAAGGGAGTTGGGCGAAAACTCCATACTCTCCAAGCGGGTAGTGGGCGGCGCGGTGTGCTTGATAAGCAACATGATGTCCGCGAACGCGCGGCAACTGACGATGGGCCAAGTAATCCTCGTGAACAGCTGGAACGTGTTCAAGTTCGGGTGGAACGTGCCGATGGTGTTCCTGATAGGGTTCCTTGTGTTCGGGCTTTTCTTCATAATAAACCTGATGATAGCGTTCTATGTTTTGGACGCGCTCATAGACGTGTTGGAGCTCGCGTTCTTGTGGCCCTTCATGTTGGTCGGATACGCGTTCGACATAGGGAAGTATAAGCTGGATTACATAACCAAAGTGGCGAAGGGCTTCGGCGGTACCATGATTACGCTCTCGGTGTTCAGCCTGCTTAACGCCATGCTGCTCGGCGCCTTCGCGTTCGCTATCGGCGATGGGAAAATGGATACGCGCGAGATTTTGGATAAGGCGATAGAGCAAGGCAACTCTAAGATAATCCTCGATCATCTTGTGAACGACGTGGTAGGCATGTCCCAGTTCCTCTTCATCGCGTTCGCGATATTCTTCACCTATGCCAACCTCAAGAGGTTCGCCGACGGCTTCGGTGGGCAGATGTCGGAGGAGCGCATAAGGGGCGCCATACAGAACACGGCAGTTTCCGCCGTGAAATATGTCGTCGGCGGCGTGCAGCAGAAGGGCGCCAAGGAAGGCAAGCCCGAGAGTGTCTATGCGAAGAAGGAAAAAAAGGAGAAGAAGGAATGACGCGCCTGCTCGCCATTTTCCTGTTTTTCGCCTTCCACGCGCTCGCGGCGGAGCCGGTGCCGAGGTGCGACAATCCGAAAATCTACGGCCTCTCGGCCTCCGATAAGGGGGTCGGCCATTACTGTTGGGAAGTCAAGTACATGAAGGAGTGGGGCGCGAGTTCCATAACGTACGGGAAGAAGCCGGTCGCGGACGAGGCGCTCCTGCGGCGTTCCGGCATAACGCCCGAAAAGGCGGAATACCTCGCGGAGCATTTCGCCGACGATACTTACGCCCGCGCCTTCTGCAGCGCGGACAGGGCGAAGCGCGACGACGCTCTCGGGAAAGTTTGCAAAGGCGGCAAAGTCCCCCTGGAGTGGAGGAGCGCCGCGGGCAAGTCGGACAAGGACGCCCTCGATATAATCATGGCGCGCGCGAACTTGGAAATAGGCCGCTTCCGCGCCGAGTATGATATAGATTATGTTCCGGCGACCGGGAATAATTCGGGGGCGGGAATGTATGCGGTGGCCCACGCGCCCATTGTCGGCGAGTGGAAGTGTTCGGGCAAGGTCAAGACTCCGACCGCGCTCAGGATCGCCAACAGCGCGATTTGGAAGCTCACGGGTTGGTTCGCGCGTCCGGCGTTGATATTGGCCAATCGGCTGCTAGACGGGACTTCCAAGGAGGAGGCCGCGGCCGACGCGGACAGGCTTATCAACCAGATGTTGGGCACCGGCGAGATAAAGGATTTCAACAGTCTTCCCGACTACCTCGGGCCCGTCGGCGTCATAGGCCAGGATTTCGTGAACGCGTTCGGCGAGAGGGTGGGCTATATCGATGTGAAGGACGGCAAGTTCGGCGTCTTCTTGGGCGAGGGCGGCAAGCACGATATAAAGATGTTGGACGGAACGCGCGTCGGATACTGGGACAGCGCGATTTGCAATATCACCGACTTCCGCTCCGTGCTGAGATATACGCCGCTGCAGGACATCGGGAGCTCTCTCCGGAGCCGCCTGCCGGGCAGTGACGGATACAACTGCACGTCCTGCCGCATGTTCGAGCTTGCGTTCAACACGATCTCGCGCATAGCCTTCTTCCTCTACGACGACATATCGAGCCACGCGCTGTTGTTCCTGGCCGGAGTGTTGGCACTGTGGGCGCTCTGGCAGTTCTTCGCCGTGGTAATACGCGACCGGAAGTCGGGCGAGGAATTCGTGAAGGCGTATTGGACGCGTTTCATCTGGCTCGCGCTTATCGCCGGTTTCATGAGCGTGTCGATAAAGGACGAGTTCAACATATTCCGATATACCTTGGTGCCCGTGACGTCGTTCATGAACTCCTTCGTAAAGCATACGACCGGCATATTGGATGCCGCGAGTGGGAGCGGCGGGCACGAGTGCCGCTACGAGAGGCTCACTTACGGAGAGGCGATGCACGCGAGAGAGATGCTTTCCCCGCAGGAATTACCCCGCCTTTCTTCGGCGGAAATAGTCCAGTATGGACAGCGCTTACAACGCCATGACAAGCGGAGCTCGCAGATGATGTTCCCGCCGGAAGTGCGCTCCGATATAGTTTGCTCCATAGAGCGCATAGCCGACTTCAACCACTTCGTCACGGTCATTGCGCGGCTCTCCTTGGGCTCGGCCGGCCGCGAAATATCGTATGGCGAGTGGGGAAGCGGAATGGCGAAGGTAATCCTCTCCCTAGGCATTATGGTGTTGTTCTTCTTCATAAACCTCTCGATACCCTTCTATTTCATAGAGAGCATATTCCGCATGGGCGTGATAGTGCTCCTGCTTCCGCTCATACTGGGCGCTTACGCGTTCGAGAAGACCAAGGGGCTAATGAAGACGGCGTGGGGCATGTTTTTCTCGGCGGTCATGCAGGTCGTGTTCCTTTCGCTCATGTGCTTGGTGATTGCGCTTTTGTTCATGTATCTGATGGGCGCCGACCTCGACAACGTCTATGGGGCGTTCGCGGGCGGAGATCCGCAGATGATAACGTCGCATATAATCTACATGCTCTCGTTCGACACCGCCGGCCTGTTGGAGATTTTCTATGTCGGCATATTGGCGTGGTATCTGGTAGGCAAGGCGGTGGACTATGCCAAGGGGTACGCCGACGCCAACAATTCCATAAGCGATATGGCGAAGGCGTTCGTAGGCTGGCAGAAGAACGCGGTCCTGTATTTCGTATCGGTTTCGTCGAACAAGGCGGTGTACGCCAACACGACCAAGGCGCTCGAGAACCGCGCGCGCAAGGACAGGAAGGAGGGCAAGGCATGAGCGAGTATGCTACGAAGACAGGCCTAATGCTGTCTTTCCTCGGGAAAGGGCTCTCGGGATTTATCCTCTCTTGGCTTATGGGGCTTCTCACGCTTGTCGTCGTCGCGGGTATAGCGGTGGGCCTGTTCTCGGGCGACTGGGCGCCCGGCATGACGTTCCCTGAGTGGTATCTGAACGTGGGCGCCGTTCCGATCGAGACGGCCGACGGGCGGCTGCTCTTCTCCGGCGTGGATTCGAAATGCTTCGCGTGCGAGGCGTTCTCGCACCTGTTCGATCTGATGAACGTGGCCGGCCTCAAGATGTACGAGTTCATACATGAGACGGTGTGGATACTGGTCGTGGTCGCGTTCGCCCTGTGGCTGCTCCGCTACGTCTTCGACAAGATATTGATAGACGGAGAGCCCGACATCAAGAAAGCCGCAGAGGACATATTCAAGAAAATCCTCGCAATCGGCATAATCGGCGCGGGCATAGGCTTGATGAGCGTGGAGAGGCTGCGGAATACCGCGGGACTCATCATAAACAATACCGCGGTGCCCATGCTCGGGATAGGCGTCGATCTGGGGCGCGGAGTTCTGGATACCGACATATGCGGATACCTCGAAATGCCTGCTAACACAAATGCCCCGGAAGAGCTGAAGGGCGTGCTGCCGAACAATTTGAAGAAGGATTTCCTCTGCCTCGTGAACACCATCAACATAGTGTTCGTAAGCGGGATTTCCGCCGGCGCCAAGATGATGGCGCTGGCCGCGCGCGACATAATCAGGTGGGATTTGTTCGCCATACTCGACGTTATAGGCGGGCTGATACTGGCCGCGGTGTTCCTGATGATGCTGATAAGGATTCCGTTCGCGCTAGTGGACATAATATTCACCCTCGGAATCCTCATCGCGTTCATTCCTATTTTCATAGCGGGCTACGCGTACGACGCTACCAAGGGCTTGGCCGACAAAGGCATAAAGTCGCTGATAGGTATAATGTTCCGGCTGGCGATGACTTGCGTATTCATAGCGATAGTCTATGCCATGTTCCTCTACATAGGCGACGCGTTCTATCCGGGTCCGCCGGACGGGTTCTCGTTCCTGTTCCCGGATTTCGTGTTTAGCATAGGCTCTGCGGGCGCGGATAAGATGGAGGCATGGTCCAAATGCTACGAAGCTGGGGGCGGCGCCAAGATATTCTGCGAATGTTTGGAGCTTAAGGGCATGCAATGCACGTTGCCGAGCAGGGGCGGTACCGGCGTGATACTCCCGGTGCTCGCCATGGGCATGTTCGCGTTCATGATATTCTCCAAGGAGAAGGAATACTCGAATATATTCGAAGGCTATATGTTCCAGATAGGCGGAGCCATGCTGATGCTCGCGACCAGCGCGCTCGACTACGTCACCAAAGGCGTGAAGCGGGTCGGCGGCGTGTTCGGAAGAAGCATTCCCGACTCCATATCGGACAAGCAGACGGAAAAGCTCGCCAAGAAGGCGAAGGAGCTGGCGGAGCTCGCGAGCCGAAGGAGAGGGGACTCGGCATGAGGCAGTTCCTTCTCGCATTATTGTTCGTATTGGTGCCGTTGGTTGCGTTCGCGCAGGCAGAGGAGGGCGGACAGCAGTTGACGCGCGGGCAAAAACTTTTGATGCAAAACATGATGGGCGCTCCCGTGGGGCCTTTCAGCCCCCACAATGTTATGACCCCCGCACCAGAGAGCTCGGAAAATAATTTCGAGTTGGTCGATTTCTTCGGGAAAGACAAGCCGGCGAAGTTGGAGTCCTGCTGGGCGTGCAGTCTGGTCGAGGGCGCGTATGTCTATGTGTTCTCGTTCGTCTTCAAGCTCTACGGCGTAATCGCGCCCTTGGTGCGGAACCTTATGCTCTTGGGATTCCTGTTCTGGTTCCTGTGGTATGTATTCTACAAAATCCTCTTGAAGCACGAGGCGAAGGACGGCCAGTTCCTCCGGGAAATGTTCGTCAAATGCTTCGCGGCGGTGTTCGTCATCGGAATGCTATCCGTAAGCCCCCAGAGAATGTTCGGATACGTCATCGATCCCTTGATCGGCTCCGGCAGCGGTTTCGCCCGTTGGATACTCGAGAGGTCGCGTCAGGACAACGAGATTCTGAAGAAGGCCAACCCGGGGGTGAATGAAATAAATTGCGAAAACGAAGAGGCGTTCAAGGTGCCCATGCTCGCGAAAATATTGAACCTCGACAAGGTCGCGATGTCGCCGGAGCTGATGGAATACGAGAGGACGTTCGATAGTTCGCTCAAGAATCTCGTTTGCATAACGCGGGATTATTCGGCCACGTTCGGCAAGGGCGTGGAACTCGGGTGGGAGATAACGATGAAGGGTCTGTCCGGCCTTATCCAAAGCTGGACTGCGGACAAGGCGGCCGGTTGGGTGCGGCTTGGCGGTTTGATCCCGGGGCCGGTCGGCATCGTGGTATGGGTGCTGTCGTATGTCGGGCAAGCGGCGGCTTGGGTCGGGCAGATACCGAATTTCCTCGTATTCCTGCTAGGGTTCGTGATACTGGCCGCGTTCTTCTACGTCGGCTTCACGTATCTCGCGGCCGTGCTCGACATAATCGTGAGGCTCGCGCTCGTCTGCGTGATGATGCCGATCGCGCTGGCCTCACTGATGTTCAAAGAAACCAGGGACAAGCTCGCTGCGGCGCTTTTATTCGACGCGGTGAAGTGCGCGTTCCGGCTGGCGTTCCTCGCCGTCGCCATGGCCATCACGACGTATCTCCTGAACGAGCTTATGACGGCCTCCTTTGGCTTCGGAAAAGAGGAGAGCATGAATACTCTCCTGGACCTGCTAAAGAACGAAAACAAATTCGCGTTTGGCATATTCGATTTTGCGGGGGGTTCCAGTTTCAAATTGCTAGCCGCCCTGCTCGCCAATACCGGCATGATAAGCGCGATTATGTTCGTGACAATGTGCTGCTTCATGCTTATCAAGGAGAGTTTATCCATGGCCGACACGCTCGCCGACACTATCGCCAATGGCGGCAAGGGCGACACCAAGGTCATGGAAGGTTTGCAAGCCTTGGCGAAAAGCTCCCTTGTGTATCTGATGAGCGTGAAGAAATCCGCGGACCTTTACTTCAACGCGGGTAAGGTAAAGGACAGGCTCGCGACTAAGGACGCGAACGTCAATTCGCTGGCGGGCGGCGTTTCGGATGACCCGCTCGTTGCGCGCGCGCAAATGCTCCATGCGGCGGCCGAGGGCGGCGAGCAGTGGGACAGCGACATTGCCAACAGGGCGCTTAGGCGAGACATCAAAAAGCTGGAGCGCGAATTGGAGAGCCGCGACGACATGACCGAGGAGGACAAGTCCGCGTACGAGAAGGAGAACAAAAGGATAGCCCGCCGCTACGGTCTCAAGGTCAAGAAGAGCGGACGCGGGCTGCTCGCCGCCGCGGAAGAGATACGCGAGAGGGAAGGCATAACTGGCGGGGAGAAATCGCAAACTCCTCCGGTCGCGGGCGGCGGGATTGCGCGCGTCGAGGAAGCGCGCAGGCGGCAGGCGGAGCTGGATAGCGTCGATGAGGAAGGCAAATAGCTACTTTCCCAAGCAGAAATTGCCGAATATGCTGTCGAGGAGCTCGTCGAGATAAACCTCTCCTGTGATGGCGCCGATTGCGTTTGCGGCGAGGCGGATATGCTCGGCCTCTATCGCGGGCTCTTTGGCTAAAAGTGCCAGTTCCAATTCGCGGGCGGCGATTGATACGGCCTCGATATGGCGTGACCGCGCGCTCGCTGTGTCGCGGGGAAGCGTAGAAAGTTTCCTCACTCTGCGGCGGAGTTCGGTTAAGAATTTCGCGTAGTTTTCGCCAGTCTTCACGGAGACCGGTATAACGCCGGACGGTAATTTCCCCGGCCGCGACTTGTCGATTTTGTTGAAAAGGATTATGTCGTTTCCTTTCGCCGCGAGCCCGGACAATTCGCCGAGATTCGTGATCATGAAAATGCGTATGTCCGCCGCTGTCGCGGTTTCCCTGGCTTTTTTCATGCTCGCGACCGTGAGTTTGTCCTTCGCCCTCTTATCGATTCCCGCTGTATCGAGAAGGTTCACGCGCGCGCCGTCAATGTCGAGCGCGGCCTCTAGCACGTCGCGCGTGGTGCCCGAGATGTTCGAGACAAGCGCCTTTCCTTCTCCGACCAGCTTGTTGAAAAGCGAGGATTTGCCTGCGTTCGGTCGGCCGCATATAGCCGCGTCTATGCCGCGCCTTATTCTTTTCGCCGCGCCCGCGTCCGCTATATGCTCTCGGAGTCTGTCGAGCAGTTTTTTCAAGCCCTTCCTGTTTTGCACCGCGAGATTTTTCGGAAGCTCGTCCTCCGCGAAGTCTATCATGGCCTCCGCGTTCGCGAGCAAAATCACAAGCTCGTTCCTCCATTTCGCGTAAAGTTCCTCGGAGGATTTTTCCATAATCGAGAGCGCGAGCTTGCGCTGTTGCTCGGTTTCGGCATGTATCAAATCCGCGAGCGCCTCGGCCTCTTGTATCGAGAGTTTCCCGTTCATGAAAGCGCGCCTGGCGAATTCCCCGGGCTTTGCCAGCCGCGCGAGTTTCGTGGCGGCAAGGGCGCGGTACACGGCCTCGATTACGGCTAGGCCGCCGTGCGCGAAAATCTCCGCGCAGTCTTCGCCCGTGAAACTTTTCGGCGATTTGAAAAACACGGCCATGGCCTTGTCGATTGGCGCGCCGTCCGCCGGATTTTTTATGTCCGCGCGCACAATGACATTCGCCGTCCACTCTTTGCGTCCAGTCAACCGGGCGAGGATTTTTTTCGAGTTGTCCCCGCTTATCCGGAACACTGCGACCCCGGCGACCCCTGCGCCGGACGAAAGCGCGAAGATGGTGTCCGTCATCGAACCTCCTCGATTTTCCAGATGTCCTTTGCGTATCCTGCGATTGCCCGATCGCTCGAGAAATAGCCGCAATTCGCGATGTTGACAAGGGTGCTCCGCGCCCACTCGGTCTGGTCCGCGTAGAGCTTCTCGGCGCTCTCGTGCGCCCGCAGATAGCTTGCGAAGTCGGCCAGCACCATGTATTTGTCGTTGTGATGGAGCAGGCTGTCGAGCAGGACGTCGTGCTTGCCGAACTCCCCGCTTCTCAACTGTTCTATTATCCTCGCCAGCGTTCCCGATGTGGAGAGTTGTTTGTGCGCGTGGTATCCGCGCTCCTTCAACCTTGCGACCTGTGGCGCGGTGAGTCCGAATATGAAGATGTTGTCGCGGCCTACCACTTTCGCGATTTCCACGTTCGCTCCGTCGAGGGTTCCTATGGTGAGCGCGCCGTTGAGGGCGTATTTCATGTTTCCGGTGCCGCTCGCTTCCGTGCCGGCGCACGAGATCTGCTCGGACAAATCGGTCGCGTTTATGATGAGCTTTGCGATGTCGACATTGTAGTTCGGCACGAAGAGGACCTTCAATAATCCCTTGCACCGCTTGTCGGAGTTCACACGTCTCTGCACATCTAGCGCGAGCGAAAGTATGTCCTTGGCCTGCTCGTAGGTCGGCGGCGCCTTGCCCGCGAGGATATAGGTTTTCCCGTGCATTCCGGCGATGTCCCCACCGACTATCCTGTTGTAGCGGTGTATGATTTGGAGGAGGTTCAACAGCTGGCGCTTGTATTCGTGTATGCGTTTTGTCTGGCAGTCGAGCATGTGGCTTGCGTTTATTTCTTCGCCGATTGCGTTGGAGAGGAGAGCCTTGTTCGCCCGCTTGATTTGCATGAGGGTTGAGAGCGCGCGGCAGTCGTCTTTGTATTTTAACAGGCGTTTCAAGTGCCGCGCGTCGGCGATCCATCCGTCGCCTATGAGGTTGGTGATGAATCCGGCGAGCTCGGGGTTGGATTCTAGAAGCCACTTGCGGAACGAGATGCCGTTGGTCTCGTTGATGAACCTCCCCGGGAACAGGTGTGACATGTCGCGGAATTCGACTTTCCTCAAGAGCTCCGAGTGCAGCTTCGCGACGCCGTTCACCTTGTGTGAAACCGCCATGCAGAGGTTGCCCATGTTGACGTAGTTCCTGTGCTCGTGGATTATTTTGATCCCGTCGAGCTTGTCTTTCGGCGTCGATGGCGATGCGAAACGCGTGAAGCTTTTATCGATTTTCTTGATTATCTCGAGGTGCGCTGGCAGCTCGTGGTTCATAAGGTCGGTGCCGATTTTCTCGAGCGCCTCGGCCATGAGAGTGTGGTTCGTGTACGCGCAAATCTTGTGTGCCTTCTCGAATGCGGCCTCTCCGGAAAAGCCGTAGTCGCGCCCGAGCCTTAAGATAATCTCCGGAATCGCGAGCGTGGGGTGTGTGTCGTTCAGCTGCACCGCGACATATTTTTCGATTTGCGAGACGGGCTTTCCGGTTCGCCTGAAGCGCTCGAATATGTCGGCGATGGACGCGCTGCAAAGCAGGTATTGGCTCCTGAGGCGGAGGCGTTTTCCATCGTGCGTGTTGTCGGGCGGATAGAGGAAATCCGTGAGGTTCGCGCCGGCCTTCCATATGTCGGGCGCGCGGTTGTCCTTGCGTTCCGCCTCGAAAAGCCTGAGGGTTGCGACAAAGCCCGCGTCGTATCCCGCGAGCATTATGTCGTTCGCGGTCGCGCGGATTTTCTCGCGCGGTTTCCACTTGCCGTCCTTGGCCTTGCCACCGAACCATACGTCGTATTCCGCCGTGTTGCGCTTGAGTGCGACATTCTGTTTTGCGAGCCATAGGTCGGGTTTTTCCACCTGTTTATCGCCCCCGATTTCCTGCTTGTATATGCCGCAGCGGTATAAAAGTCCGTATCCGAACATAGGCATGCGCATGGTCGCGCCGGAGTCGAAGAAGCATGCAGCGAGCCGCCCCAGTCCGCCGTTTCCGAGCTGGGTGGAGATGTCGCAATCGAACACTTTGTTCGGGTTCGCTCCAAGCTCCGTCAGCGCCTTCTCCACGGCTTTTCTCGCGCCGAGCGCGAGCAGGCTCTGGTCGAGGAGCTTGCCGAGCAGGTACTCCATCGACAGGTAGCATGCGAATTTTTTCCCGCTTTCGATTATCTTGTTTTCGCTCTCGAAAGCCAGCTTTACAAGCTCCGCGTTCAGCGAGGCGGTTAGCGCGGCGTAAAAATCCTCCGCCTTCGCTTTCGAGGCTGCGACCTGGAGATGCCCTGATATATTCGCTTTCCAAAAGCTGCTTTGGGACAGCGTATCGGCCATAGTCTTCCCCTTATTTTGACTACAAAAAAGTATACCATATTTTACCCCCCTGTGCTAGAATTATTTGCATGAACCTCGATAAGGAAAAAAAATCCGCGATTGCTCCGAAGAACTCGGTGTGGGTGTCGGCCAGCGCGGGTACGGGCAAGACCACCATACTGGTCGCGCGGCTGCTGCGGCTTTTCCTCTCCGGTGTCGCGCCGTCGAAAATCCTCTGCCTTACCTATACGAACGCGGGCGCGTCCGAGATGAAGGAACGGATTTTATCTCGCGCCAAGTCGTGGGTTGGAATGGATAGCGGCAAGCTGCAGGCCGAGCTTTTGGAGTTGTTCGAGGACGACGAGATTCCGCAAGGCGATGAAATCCAAAAGCTCGAAACGTGCGCGCGCGGACTTTTTTCCAAGCTGGTCGACAGCCCGCTTCCGCTCAAGATCTATACGATACATGCGTTTTGCGAGAGCATATTGAAGCGCTTCCCGCTCGAGGCGGGTGTGTCCCCGCACTTCGACATAATCGAGGGAACGGATGCGGCCGCGATGGTGGCGGAAGCGTGGCGTCGGACGCTCTCGGATATGCGCGAAGGCAAGGACGAAGAGGCCAAGGATGCCTTGTATGCGTTCGCGGCGTTGACCATGAGTAGCAGCGAAAAAGGTTTCGGCGAGATACGCGATTTCGTGCTCGCCGAGCGGAGGAAATATTCCGATCTGCTTGAACAATATAGGGGCGTGGAAGCGGTCGCCGACGCTCTGTTCAAGCGGATTTTCAACGGCGTCCAAGGCGCCGTTCCCGAGCTCGCCCGAAATCCCGAACTTTATTTGATGCAGGCGATTTCGAGGATTCCCGAGAATGCCGTCCGTGCGTATATGGCCGAAATCGAAGGCGATAATTTGGATCGCTTGCAAAAGTTTTTCGCGCTTGATTCCGAAAAAGCCCGTGCGGAAAATTTCGATTTATATGGCGGGATTTTTATAACGAAAGACGGTTCGGTCAGAAAAAAATTCCCCCATGCGGAACTTGCGAAAGCTCAGCCTAGGCTTGCGGAAGCGTTGAGGGACGAGGCCGCGCGAGTGGCAGAAATAAAGCGCTTTATGGGGTTGAGTGAAGTGTACGTCATGTCCGTGGCGGCGCTCCGGCTCGCGCTCCTGTTGCAGAAGAATTATGCGGCGTTGAAGCGCGAAGCGTGCGTGTCCGACTTCGACGATTTGATTGAACAGGTGCGCCGTCTCTTCCGCCGTCCCGACATCTCCGCGTGGATTTTATACAAGCTCGACGGTGGAATATCGCATGTCTTGATCGACGAGGCGCAGGACACTTCGCCCGTGCAATGGGAGCTGGTCGATGTGTTGACCGAGCACTTTTTCGACGTCGGCAAGCGCGCGGACGAACTCAAGAGTTTCTTCTCAGTCGGCGACAGGAAGCAATCCATATTCGCATTTCAAGGCGCGGACGTCCGCTCGTTCGACGCGTATCACAAACACTTCCGATCCAAGGTCGAAAGCGGAGGATTTCCCTTCAAGGAAGTGCCGCTCGTCGCCTCGTTCAGGAGCGGAGAAAATATTTTATCTCTCGTCGACGCCGCGTTTCAGAGCGAATTGCGGCACGTCGCGAAGCGCGGGGATTACAAGGGATACGTCGAGATAATGCCGCTCGCCGCGCGGGAAAAAGACGCCGTCGAGCATTTCTTTCGCCCGCCCGTGGAAGACGCTTCCGCCCGCTCCGCGGTCGCGGACTTGTCCGAAGCCGTGGCGGAAAAAATCTCCGGAATCTTGGCGGGCGCGCTCCTTCCCAACGGCGACGGCTCCGTCCGCAAAGCGTCCGCGGGTGATATAATCGTCCTGGTGCAGAGGCGCTCGAGCGCGAGATATTTGGAGCGCAAGCTCAAGGAGCGGGGCATTCCGACCGCGGGGCGCGACAAGGTGGAGTTGGGCTCCGACATAGCGGCGGCCGACCTGATGTCGCTCCTGAAATTCTGCGTCGCGCAGTCCGACGACTTGAGCCTGTGCGAGGTATTGAAGTCGCCCCTGTTCGGACTCTCGGACGACGACTTGTTCGAGCTGTGCTTCGATCGCGGCGAGAAGTCGGTCTATCGAAGGCTTGAGGAAAATGGCCGTTTCGCCGTGCTTGCGGCGGAGCTGGACGAGATAATTGCGAAATCTAGGGAGGAAAATCCGCATTTGTTTTTCGACTTCGTGCTCCACACTAAAGGCGGCCGCGCGAAGTTCGTCGCGCGCATGGGCGACGAGGCGGCGGACGTGCTCGACGACTTCTTCGAGAAGACGCTCGAATACGACCGCGCGAAAATCGGCAAGAGCTTGCTGGGCTTCGCGGCGTGGTTCGAGGGCGGCGCCATGGAGTCGAAACGCGGTGCCCTTGCGGGCGCGGACGCGGTGCGAATAATGACCGTGCACGGCAGCAAGGGACTCGAGGCTCCCATAGTTTTCCTGTTCGACGCGAACCTGCGCCCCGCTCCCCTGCGCGCGAAAATCATTTGGTCGGGCGGGCTGCCGATATATAAGAGCGACCTGCTGCCCGAAGTCGCGGAGGCGGAAAAGCTCGCGCGGCAGGAGGAATTTTACCGCCTGATGTATGTCGCGATGACGCGCGCGCGCGACCGCCTTTACGTGTGCGGCTGGGAGTCAGGCCGCGGCGAGAACGAGCAGAGCTGGTATAACTGCATTGCGGCGGCGGCGAAAAGCGCGAAGATCGGTGACGATGTTCCGGAAGGAAAATTGGCGGCCCCCGTAGCGCGGCCTAAGCCGGACGCGGCGGAAATTCCGGAGTTTTTCAAGACTCCAATCTCGTCCGACTTGACCGCCGCCCCGTTCAAGCCGCGCGACAACGCGAAGGGCGCGGCGGTCGAGCGCGGCAAAATATTGCACGAACTTTTCGAGAAGATTTCCAAAAACGGGGATTGGGAATCGCTGGCGCGCAGGAAACTGGAGCGGCAAAAATGTGAAAATCCGGACGGGATAATAGATGGCGTCCGGAAGATTTTTTCCGCGCCGTCGCTCGCCTTCATCTTCGAAAATCCCTCGCGGCGCGAGGTCGAATTCGCGACCAAGGACGGAATAATCCGTATCGACAGGATAGTCGATACCCCGCGGGAAACCTGGATTATAGACTATAAGAGCGACGCGAAAAAATCCCGGGCTTACGACTCGCAGCTTGAAAAATACGCCTCGGCGCTCAAGGCCTCGGGCGAGAAAAAACCGATCCGCAAGGCGATACTCTGGACGAGTTTTGCGGAATTGGAAGAGGTCTAAAAGAGTTAAAGGTTAAGAGTTGTGATCCGCCGCGCGAGGTTTTGCTTTTACTGGGCCTTGTAGTCGGAGCCACAGGGTGACGAAGAGAGAGGCGCGGTTTTTTTGTTTATCGTCTGGATGCCAGCCTGCGCTGGCATGACAATGTGAGCGTCACTCCGGCGAAGGCCTTAATAACCAAGGCGCTGCTCGCGGTTATAACGGGCAAACTTTTCTAGGAACTCTTTGGTCAAGCCGGTAGGACCAATAATGGATTTTGCGGTTGTCAAGAGGGGTGCTCTTGACATGCTGCGTTCGTTTAGCAACTCTATTACCTCTTCGACTTCGCCTGTTCCGTAATCTGTTTCTATATGTACTTCAGGAGGCATATATGCGATTATGTGCTGGCGGTGCAAGGAATTATATCCTGCCACACTCATTATAAACGGATTTATAGACCTTTTAACTTCGATTGAAAAATATGGCGAGAATCTGTATACTGGGAAATGGAAGTAGCGGTTTAGATTTTTCATATCCCAGTGGGAGGAGGAGTCTTGTTTCACCGTGACATCATTGTCAGACAAGATGGTTAGTAACGCGTGCACCTCCGGGCAAGTCGACTCCGGCATTGCATGAGGCGGGTAGGTGGTTGCCCTGCCTATGTGCTTGCCGCTGAGTAAATTTATCTGCCTTGAGAAGAGCTGTTTTGCCTCTTCCAAATTTACATCCTTTTCCTTTACTTTCTGCTCATTATCTTGCATAAAAAAGCATATAGAGGCGAGGTTGAATTTTTCCTCGCTGGACAGAGAGGCTACAATAGATTCAATCTCTTCTCGTGAGGCGGTACTATGTTTCACAGAGAAATAGTCTTGGGCATAAATATCTATGAGTCTTTGTCCGCGTTCATCTTCTTTTGTAGTTGTGGTTCGGATTGTTCTTGGCGTTTTTGCGGTTGGTTTGCTAGTGCTCCTATTGGGGTGGCCGTTTAAGTATTGCGAGAAGAGCTGTTTTGCCTTTTCTAAATTTACGTCCTTTTCTTTTACTTCCCACCCATTATCTTGCATAAAAAAGTATATAGAGGCGATGTTGAACTGGTTCTCGCCGGATAAATTCCGTACCACGGTTTCGATTTCGTTTTTTGCGGCTTCCCAAGCCGAACCCGTGAGCGAATTGCGCTTGACTAAGAAATGGTTCTTTGCGAAATCTATTATGGTTTTTTGCTTAAGGATTTCTTCCTCGTTCCGGGGGAGGGATAGTTGGGATTGGTTCATTTTTGGTTTCCTTGCGCTTGCCTTAATAGCGTTAATTATAGAGATAAAAAATATTTTGTCAAGTATTTAGTGAGAGGTATATAGATTAGAAAGGGGAGGGATAGGGGTTAAGAGTTGTGGTCCGCTGCGCGAGGTTTTGTTTTACTGGACCCTGTGGTCGGAGCCATAGGGCGACGGAGAGAGGGGCGCTGCAGGGTGAGAATTTAGACCACGGCTTTTTTGAGCTCTTCCAGTCCCGCGCCGCTCACCGCCGAAATCGCGAGCACGGGTTTCTTCGAGATTTTTTCGAGCGCGGATTTTTTTTCGCTCGCTTCCTCAGGCGAAATCGCATCGACCTTCGTCAGCAGCACGATTTCTTTCTTGCGCGCGAGTTTCGCGGAGTAGGCCTTCAGCTCGGAGCGTATGGTTTTGTATGCTTTAACAACGTCGGCCCCGGTGCCGTCGACAAGGTGCAGGAGAACCTTCGAGCGCTCCACGTGGCCGAGGAAGCGGTGCCCGAGCCCCGCGCCCTCCGCCGCACCTTCGATAAGGCCGGGAATGTCGGCGAGCACAAGCTCGTGCCCGAACGCATACAGCACGCCGAGATTCGGGTGAAGCGTCGTGAACGGATAGTTGGCGATCTTCGGCCTCGCCGCGGTCAGCACGGAGAGCAGGGTCGACTTGCCCGCGTTCGGAAAACCGATAAGTCCGATGTCCGCGATAAGTTTGAGGCGGAGCCACACCGCGAGCTCGTCGCCGGGCTTGCCCGAGTCGGCGCGTTCGGGTGCCTGGTTGGTCGACGACTTGAAATGCACGTTGCCCCAGCCGCCGCGCCCGCCCTTGGCGATGAGGATTTCCTGACCTTCTTTCGTGAGGTCGGCGATGAGGGTTGTCTTGTCGTCGGCGAGGATTTCGGTGCCGATCGGAACCGAGATGTAGAGGTCGTCGCCGGAGCGCCCCGTCTTCTCCGAGCCCTCGCCGTGCCTGCCGTTTTCGGCCTTGAAGTGCTGCTGGTAGCGGAAGTCGATCAGGGTGTTGAGGTTCTTTAGCGCCCGGAAATGTATGCTCCCGCCGCGTCCGCCGTCGCCGCCGTTGGGCCCGCCGAACTCGATGTATTTTTCACGCCGGAAGCTGCGGCATCCGTTGCCGCCGTCGCCCGCCTTGAGATAGATTTTCGCCTGGTCGAGAAATTTCATAAGACTATTATAATATTTTACGGCAAATGTTGCAAACTAAAAACAATCAGCCGACGAGTCGTTCGGCGAAGTCCTCGGCGTTGAAGGGCGCGAGGTCGCCCGCGCCTTCGCCCTCGCCGATGAAGAAGATTTTTACGCCGTGCTTTTTCGCGAGCGTCGCGAGGAATCCGCCCTTCGCCGTGCCGTCCAGCTTGGCCGCGATTACTCCGTCGATCGGGACGGCGCGCGAAAAGTTTTCGTATTGCGCGAGCGAGTTCTGCCCGCCGCCGCCGTCGAGCACCAGGAGCGTGTAGGTCGGCGCGCCCGCGCAGGCCTTGCCGATGGTGCGGACGATTTTCGCCATCTCCGCGAGGAGCTGCTCGTTGTTTCCGAGCCTGCCCGCGGTGTCGAAGAACACGACGTCGTCGCGCTCGGAGAGGGCGGACTTCATGCCGTCGAACGCGAGGCCGGAAGGATCCGAGCCCTCGCGCGTGACGAGCCGTGCGCCCGAGAGCCTCGCCCACTCGGAGAGCTGCGCGGTCGCGCTCGCGCGGAAAGTGTCGCACGCGACTATGCCGACCTTTAGGCCGTCCTTCGCGTATCCGGCGGCGAGCTTGCCGATTGTCGTGGTCTTGCCCGCGCCGTTTACGCCGAGCATGACGATGGAGGCGGGCTTGGCGGAGAGTTCCAGCTTCGCCTCGCACGGTTTGAGGATTTTAACCAGCCCGTCTTTTAGCGCCCGCCGCGCTTCCTCTGGCTTCGCGCGCCGGACGGCGGCCACGAGCGCCCCCGCCGCCTCCGTAGAGATGTCGGCGCCGATGAGCGTTTCCTCCAGCTCCGAAAGGGTGGCGGTGTCGAGCTTCCTCGAAAAAAGCTCCTTTAATTTCTTGCCTATGCCGAACATGCGGATATAATAGCGCATATGGAAATGCGCGTCAATATCATTGCAGGGCCGACCGCGTGCGGCAAGTCCGGGATTGCGCTCGCGCGGGCGAAGGGCGGAGGAGTTGTCATAAACGCCGACAGCCAGCAGGTCTTCGAGCACTTGCCAACCCTGACCGCTTCGCCAAGCGCCGCGGATAAGCGGGAGGTGCCGCATAGGTTGTATAATTTTCTCTCTCCCACCGAGCAGATGAACGCGGGGCGCTGGGCCGAGCTTGCCGTTGCGGAAGTGCGCGCGGCTCTCGAGAAAGGGCTCGAGCCGTTCGTCGTGGGCGGCACGGGGTTATATATAAAGGCGCTGATGGAAGGGCTCTCCGAGTTTCCCGAAATCCCGGCCGAGGTGCGCGAGAAGGTTCGCGCGATGAAGCCGGAGGAGTTGCCTCGCGGACTCGACAGGCAGCGCGCAATGCGCGCGACGGAAGTCCTGATGGCTACCGGCAAGCCGATAGAGTGGTGGAAAGATCAGCCCAAAAAAAAGCTGCTTCCCGATGTGAAGTTTTCGCTCGAGATAATAAAGCTCCCGGTTGCCGAACTGAACGAGCGCATTGAAAAACGCGCCCGAGAAATAATCGACACCGCAATCGAGGAAGTGCGCGAGTTGGAATGGCGGGATCTGCCGGAAGACGCTCCTATATATAAGGTGATAGGCGCCGCGGATATCTCGAGGCATCTGTCCGGAGAGATAAGGCGCTCGGAGCTGATCGAGGCGCTGGTGATCGCCACGCGCCGCTACGCCAAGCGCCAGCGTACGTTTTTCAGGACGCAATTTTGACCCCGTCCGGCATTTTCGGCTGGACTTCCCCGTAGGGGCGATATAGAATTTATCCCGTATCCGGAAAAGCAGGACAAATGCCGCCGTCGCCCGCAAGAAAAATCATCGCAAATGTCGTCTGCGGTTTTATACCTTCGAAGTTCTATCGCAACAGAGTCCGCCGCATAATCCTCCTCGGGGTGATTAGATATATAAGAGCCATAAGGCGGGAGCCCGGCCTGAAGTTTCGATATTATCTCTCCGTCGTCGCGATCGTCAAAGACGAAGCCCCGTATTTTAAGGAGTGGATAGAATACCACAGGCTCGTCGGCGTGGAGAAGTTCTATATCTACGACAACGAGTCCTCGGACGACACGAGAGAAGTTCTGCGGCCTTACATCGACGCGGGGATAGTGGAATATACTTTTTATCCCGGGGATAAAATGCAGAATTCTTCGTATATGGACGCCGTGTCGAAACATAAGCTCGATACCAAGTGGCTTGCCGTCATAGATCTCGACGAGTTCATCGTCCCCGTCGAAACGGATACGATACCGGAGTTTTTGCGTAGCCTGCCGCAGGATGTCTCCCAGCTGCTGATAGGCTGGATGATATACGGCTCGAGCGGACATAAAACGAAACCCGACGGCCTCGTGATCGAAAATTATAAATACAGGGGAAGCGACGACGCCAGTGTTTACGGCAAGCCCATCGTAAATCCCAGAATGGTCGCCAATATATTCAACACCCACTTTTTCAACACTGTGAACAAGACTGTCGATGAAGACGGCGCGGTGGAGTTGTGCCGTCCGAACCGTTCTATGCCGAAGCGTAAAATCCGCATCAACCATTATCCGGTGAAATCCCATGAGGAATTTCTGTCGAAGGCCCGGCGCGGCGATGTTGCAAGCGGAAGGAGCCACACGAAAGACGAAAATTATTTCAAAGGATACGACAAGAACGAAATCTATGATCCGATCATGGATAAATACGTCGGAAGATTAAAGAAAATCGGCGTTTGATGCAGAGGCGAAACGCGTATTCCGCCGGACGGGCGCGCATGGGGCGGGCTCGCGGCGGTAATCACACCGCGTTGTGGTAGACGTCCTGCACGTCGTCGTTCTCTTCCAGGGCGCCGATGAACTCCTCGAGCTTCGCATACGCTTCCTCGGATAGCTCGGTGGTCATCTTGGATTGCCAGATTATCTTGGCGGTCTCGGGCTCGCCGTATTTCTCGAGCGCCTTCATAAGCGCGCCGAACGAGGGAATCTCGCATGTTATCATGTAGTTGCCGTCCTCTTCCTCGACGTCGAGGGCCCCGGCGCCCGCGGCCGTTTCGAACATGTCGTCGAACTTCGCCGCGCTCGCGGGATATACGAACAGGCCGACGTGGTCAAAGTTGAACGCCACGCTGCCGGTTTCGCCGAAGCTGCCGCCTTTCTTCGAGAAGAGCGAGCGGACTTCGGCCGCCGTGCGGTTCTTGTTGTCGGTAAGGCACTCGACTATGACCGAGACTCCGCCCGGAGCATAGCCCTCGTATCTGGCCTCGTGGTATTCGCCTTCGCCGGAGTCGGGCAGGGCGCGGGCTATGGCGCGCTTGATGTTGTCGTTAGGCATGGAGGCCTTTCGCGCGGCCAATACCGCCAGGCGCAGGCGAGGGTTCATGTCGGGGTCGGGGTCGCCGAGCCTAGCGGCTATGGTGATTTCCTTTCCGAGCTTGGTGAACATGTTGCCGCGCTTGGCGTCCATCGCCGCCTTGTGGTGTTTGGTCGTTGCCCATTTGCTGTGTCCCGACATGATAATGCTCCTATGTTAAAATTACCCAAGGTTATAATACTTCTTGATTATTCGCAAGCATTTTGTTATCTTCTTCCGGCTGCGGATATGGCGAAACTGGCAGACGCGCTAGATTTAGGTTCTAGTGCCGCAAGGCATGGGGGTTCAAGTCCCTCTATCCGCACCATTTTCTCTGGAATTGGTATCTATACCCGAAAAGCCCCGCAGACTGCGGGGTTCCGTAGGGCATTGACTCCGGTATACCTCCGAAAAGGGGCGATTTAGGGCGATTTTCCGAGATTTCTATACAATGGCCTTTTTCGCCGAGTCAATGGGTAGGCGGGTGGGCGCAGAAAACCGCCCAGCA
>Ga0268262_10000042_pt1 | contig 140302 bp, 166 predicted proteins | sample TergutNc150P3_FD_190354 | JGI IMG/M metagenome (GOLD analysis project Ga0268262, IMG submission 190354) | Nasutitermes corniger P3 segment gut microbial community from laboratory colony in Florida, USA - Nc150 P3 (SPAdes) (version 2) | ecosystem: Host-associated > Arthropoda: Insects >...
AATGCCTACTGGCGAAAACATAAAACCATGAAAGGTTATACCGATATGCCGGAAAAGGAAGCGTTAGAAATTGATGAGCGAATGAAAACGGCTTATTCATGGGTGCAGAAATCGGGACCGTATGAGAGCTGGCGGTTAAGTAATAATAACGCCGAGATACGCCGTATTAAAGAAAAACTGGAATCCTTAAAGGAACTGGACAGCATGACGGCAGAGACAATCAAATTCGATGGCGGCGAAATGCGTGTGAATACAGAAATAAACCGTGTGCAAATTATTTTTGATGATATTCCGGCAAAAGAAATCAGAACGAAACTTAAATCGTATGGATTCAAGTGGGCTCCGTCTGAAGGAGCTTGGCAGCGTCAAAGAACTCCGAACGCTGTACAAGCCGCAAAGATTTTAATTGAGGGGTTCAAGGAAGGGGAAAAAAATAAATGAAATTAATCAAAAATACAAAAGAAAATATGAAAAAAATAGAATCTAATCTATTTGCGATTCAATCTGATGTAAACCAATTACAAGATGTTATTAGAGGCAGTATAAGCCCTTGTGATATTTGCTATAGACAGGAAACCTGCGAAGACGGTAACAGTAGTAGCCGGTTAGGTATTTGTCAAGATTTTATTTTGAAGGGGAATGTATGAAGTCAAATATTTATATCGCAGGAAAAGTAACGGGCGATTCAAATTACAAAGTCAAGTTTTATAAGGCAGAGAGCGATCTATTTGACGCAGGATACGAGCCTGTTAATCCAGTGGTGCTTATTTCGGAAAGAGAAGCATGGAGTAATGCAATGAAAAAGGCGATTAGAATTATGCTGTTATGCGATGGTGTAGCGTTGCTTCCTGATTGGAAAAAATCAAAAGGGGCAAAAATCGAATTTAAGATCGCAAAGATGATCGGCTTGCCGATAAAACCCCTCAAACAATGGTTAAAGAAGGAGAATATATGAGCCAACAAACATTAAAAGAATTATTAAAGCCGCCGTTTGGAATAATTGAAAATGATGAGGACGGCACAGTAATTGTTGACAAAAACGGATTTTTGCAGGGGCTATCCGAATACTACAGAATGAATTTTGACCAATGGAAAGAGTTTACTAATCTTTTAGTCGCCGCCATGAACGAAAAAGCGGAGCGGGAATGGAGCGAGCCATTACATTGGATACCAACGAAAAGTTTAGGCTATGACTGGATTGACTGCCCGAAATGCAACAGGGATTACCGATATTATCCAGATATATCTTTTAATTTCTGCCCCCATTGCGGACAGCGTTTATTGCCGCCAAAGGCAAAGGAGTAAACTATGGATTTTATTTTTTGGATTTTATTTGGTGTTTCTTTATTACTAAATTTTTTCTTGCTTTATATGCGAGAACCGTTGTCATGGAAATATAAAAATACAGACGGAAAAAACGCTTTAGGCTGCCCAAAGTGCGATTTTGAAATATCTTTTGACGCAGAGCAGCCTTTTGAAAAAATCTGTAACGCAATGCGTTTTTGCCCCGGTTGTGGACAAAATCTAATCCCGCCATCTTCAAAAAAGGAGAACCAATGACATTAAACGACGCAATCGGAAAAGACAAATATATCATCGATGAAGCCTGTTATACTGACAAAGATTTACAGGCAATGTCCGCAGATGATCTTGAAGCCTTGAAAATGAGAATTGCCAATAAGATCAGCGGACTTGCCGCAAAAATTCAAAACAAACGAATGGAATATAACAACGGCGGAGAGGGTGCGTCAAAACAATGGTATGCAAATCACAAATATTTGCTTTCGATAAATGAGAAGGTTTTACCGTATATCAACAGTTTATTAAAACAGCGCCGCAGGTCGGAGAGAAACCTCGGCGATGCGTTTATGGATCAAGCCAAGCGCATTCTGGCGCCAAAAGACTTTGACGCTATTTTTATACAAGCGCAAAACGAAATGAGAAAAGGATAATTGGGGGTGGGGAATTATGAACAAAACTAAAATTGAATGGTGTGATATGACATGGAATCCCGTTACTGGCTGTTTACACGGCTGCTATTATTGTTACGCAATAAAACAGGTTCGCAGATTTAAGAGGGGGTATAAAGAGGTATTTTGTAATGGAAACATACATTCAATAGACGCCCCAGAAACAACAACAACTAAAAAAGGCAAAATTGTAAAAGCGCCTTATCCTTTTGGTTTTGAGCCTACTTTCCATAGACACCGCCTTGACGAGCCGAAGCACATTAAAAAACCGCAGAATATATTTGTTTGTGATATGGCAGATTTATTCGGCGATTTTATTCCAAATGAATGGATAAGGACAGTTTTTAAGGCTTGCGAGGCTGCTCCGCAACATCGGTATTTGTTTTTGACAAAGAACCCCAAGCGTTACGAAAAATTTATAAACAGTCCTATGCCAAACAATATGTGGTTTGGGTTTTCTCAAACGAAAGACGAGTACATAGGATTCGACACAAATCCAAACTGGAATGTTTTTGTGTCAATGGAGCCGTTGTTATGCGATTTAAGTAAAAAAGCGTTACCGCAAGGCGTTGATTGGGTGATTATCGGCGCAGAGACAGGAAACCAAAAAGGCAAGATTATTCCAGAACGCTGTTGGATAGAGAACATCATTAAATTATGCAAATTACATTGTATTCCAGTTTTTATGAAAGACAGTCTCGCTCCAATATGGGGTGAACCGCTAATACGGGAATACCCTTGGAAAACAGCGGAAAACGCAGGTGGTAGGGTATGAACAAAATATCCAAAAACCTACCTGTAGGTAGAAATACGAGGCGCAAAATTAAAAAAGGTAGTTCTACCCCAAAAACTTCAAAAAACCGCTGTACGAGCCGTTTTGTCGATGTCAAAATCCGCATGTCTGCCGAATTATACGCCCGGGGGCTGCCGTATTTTGACGAATTAAAGTACCTTCCCAAATATTTAATTGACGCTTATACGGAACGTGTGAACCGCGCGGAATCAAATAACAAAGCGGCGCGCTTGCGCATACTCATGGGAAACATGGATTTACTTCAGCCAATACTGGAAGAAATGGCGAAATGCGGAAAACTTAATTTCCTCAAGGAGATAATCAATGGCTGATAAGTTTTCCGTACTGATAAAATATAAATATCTTGAATATATTAACAATGCTCATCTATCAAAATCTGATTCATGGGATTTAATACAGGGTGTTATTGAGTACGACATGACCGGAAATGAGCCTGTTTTTCAGAATCCTGTACTTTATGGTCTATTTGCGGTTATTAAAGACGATCTCGATAAAAATAAGGAAAAATGGCTTAAGGTTTCTGCTTCAAAAAGTAATAGCGGCAAAAAGGGCGGCGCTCCAAAAGGAAACCAAAACGCAAGCAAAAACAACCAAAACAACCAAAAACAACCTAATGCTTGTTTTTCTGAAAAAAACAACCAAAACAACCAAAAACAACATGATAGTGGTAGTGGTAGTGATCTTGATCATGAATTTGATCTTGAATCATCAGAGATAAATTTAAGTAGTGGTGGTAGTAAACACCCGCCGCAACTTTTTGAATTAATAAAAAACGAATCAGCGGCGCATGGTTTTTTTATAAAAATCCCAGAGGTTAAAGAAATCGTCAAAAAACATGAAAATATCGCTTGGTTATTACCTTCGCATTCTTTTCTTGAATTTTGTGCGAATAAATTACAAAAAAAATACCCTGACAAAGAAGCCGATCAGCTTAAACACATGTTTATATCGGCTTTATCGGACAAAGAGAAGTGGGAAGATTTTTGGGACGAGTATCCGCAGTGGAGAAAAAAGCAAGAGGAAAAAGCCGCTGAAAAAGAGCATGAGAAGGCAATAAATACAGCGCTGAATAATCCACCGCAGAAATGTGAATGCGGCGGATTGCTTAAACAATTTGGAGATAGATGTCGTTGTAATGTCTGCGACAACATTTATGTTTTTGAAAAAAACTCGCTTAAGTGGGTTTTAGAATAAATTTCAAGGAGAGAAGAAAATGAAAAATCCAGTAGATTTACAAGAGGCTTTGTATTCACAATTAGAAAGATTAGGAGAAAAAGATGTAAAGGGCGAAAAATTAAAAGAAGAAATCGCCCGTACCGACGCGATATCAAAAATAGCCAGTCAAATCATCAACAATGGCAGACTGGTTGTTGACGCTTATAAAATGGCGGCATCTGAAGATGCCAATATTGAACTGCCTGATATGTTCAAAGTCGATAACGGACCAACCATAAAAAAATTATCGACAAACGGTAAACGTGTCTTAATAGCATCAAGGGCTGACAAATGAAAAAAATATATACGCCCGTGCATATAAAATATCTCAAAAAAATATATGCCGGGCGTCATATTTCCGAAATCACAAAAATATTTAATAAACATTTTAAAATGAAAGTTAATCCATTAGCATTAAAAGCTGTTGCGCAAAAAAATAAAATAAGAAGCACATGGCAAAAATTACCCAACTATATTCACTGGAATAAAAAATACTTTGATATACATATTAATTATTTAAGAAAAATTACACCCGGAAGACATTATGCTGAAATTAAAAATATGTTTAATAAGCGTTTTGGCTTTAAACTTACCGAAAGGGATTTATCAAATCTTTTAAAAAAATCTGGATTAACTACAGGATTAAAAGGCTACTTTCCCAAAAAACATATTCCATGGAATAAGGGCATGAAAGGCGTTTGTGCTCCGGGTAGTGAAAAGGGCTGGTTTAAAAAAGGACATAAACCCAAAAACACAATGCCGTTAGGCAGCGAAAGAATAACGAAAGACGGAATTATCGAAGTAAAGATTTCAAATACTTCAGGTAACTACTCAAAAAGATGGAAAAGCAAACACTCTGTTATTTGGCAGAAAGCGCACGGTAAAATTCCGAAAGGTAGCGTAATTATATTTGCAGACGGCAACAGACGTAATTTTAATTTGTCAAACTTAATATGCGTTACCAGAAATGAATTGTACCAATTAAACAAAAAGGGATTAATTAGCCCGAACGGTGAATTGACAAAAGCAGCGCGGGCTTTGGTTGCATTGTGGATTAAAAAAAATGAAATAAAAAGGCAATCAATAGAAAAAACCAAAAGCAAGAAAATAAATATTTTTGATAATGCAGGAAAGAAAGTATTTGTAGCTCACGGATTAGGCAGAAACAAAAAGAGATGGATTGCGGTCCGGGAAACTAAAAACGGATTGCAGGAATTAAGGGCTGAGTGTATAAAAGCCAGAGTTAAGTTTGATGACGCCCTGCGTGATTTGAAAGAATATGCGTTATTAAGAGGATGGCAAAAAACATGAGTAAACTGGCAAAAAAGGCTAAAGAAATACCACAGGAAAACTTATATATCGCACTTCTTGATGACGATCCAGAGTGTTCTTGTAGACCTCATTATCTTTATTCTTTTTCGGCAGATTACAAACTGCCAGATGAAAATATTTTTATAACAGATAATATTAAAAAGTTTATCGCTTTCTCGGACAACCATAGAAACGCGGTTTTGTTTTGCGATCCGGGGTCTTTAGGTGATACTTCGTGTTATGGAGCAGATTTTAAAGAAGATCGTATAATGGCAAAATGGCTTAAAGAAAATCCAAGTAAGGTTTTATATATTCCGTTTTTATTACCGCCTAATGAATATAGTTTTAAGACATTTGAAATGAAAAATAATGTGGTATTTTTTGGCACAGAATTTCAATGGGAAATAAATCAAATATTATATGAATGGCTTTTTAAGCATAATCCCTTAGCATTATTTATTGACGAATTCGCTCTTGATTGCGCGCATGACGCTTACATAAAAGGATTGAAAGAGCCTTTGCTCACAAAAATATGTGAAAGATTTGGTGTTAATGGACGAACCATAGCGGACAGAAAAAAGGCTATTGACAATTACTATCTCAAGGTCTGGAAAAACGAAATGAAAAAACGAGGGGTAAAGGGATACTGAAATGAAAAAAACATTCAATGTGGTCGATATGTTCTGCGGCGCGGGCGGCGAAAGTTCCGGCATTATGCAAGCTGCTTTCGAGCGTGATATGAAGGTAAACCTTCTTGCCATAAACCACTGGGAGCGCGCCATGGAAACCCACGCCGCTAATCATCCAAGCGCAAATCATTTATGCGAATCTGTAGAACGAATAGATCCCGCAAAGGTTGTCCGTAAAGGAAAAATAGATCTTCTCTGGGCTTCTCCGGAATGCACCCACTTTTCATTAGCTCGCGGCGGTAAACCGCGGAGCGATCAGAGCCGCGCCTCGCCGTGGCTGATACTCAAATGGTTGCAAGAACTCTATATAGAACGAGTAATTATTGAAAATGTAAAAGAATTTTTACAATGGGGACCGCTGGATAAAAATGGAAAACCTATAGAAAAATTAAAAGGGCAGACGTTCCGCGCTTTTATAGCGGCGATACAATCCCTCGGTTACGTCGTGGACTGGAGAATTCTTACCTGCGCTGATTACGGCGATCCTACTACACGGCAAAGATTATTTATTCAGGCGGTCAAAGGACGCAAACGCATTATGTGGCCGCAAATAACACATATAGACGGCAAGGCGAAAGGTTATAAACCATGGGTACCCGCAAAAGATATAATTGATTGGAATATTCCCGGAGAATCAATCTTTAACCGAAAAAAGCCGCTTGTAGAAAATACGATACGCAGAATTGCTGCCGGTATAGAAAAATATTGGGGGGATTATGCGGAACCATTTCTGGCTGTTTTATACGGTACAGGCAGCATCCGTTCATTAAATCTGCCCTTGCCGTCTGTAACTACGTCCGGAACGCACCATGCGCTTATAACCCCTATACTTCTCGGTCAGCAGTCCGGCGCTGCGGCAAGACCTGTTAAACAGCCTGTTCCAACTATAGCCAAAGCTGGAGCTATCAGCATAATTCAGCCTTTTATAACCAGATACCACGGAGAAAAAGGCATCGGCGAAAACAGAAATCATGAAATAACTCGTCCATTGCCAACCGTTGACACGTCAAATCGTTACGCGCTGGTTAGCGGAAAGGTAAAACCGTTACTTTTGGAATACTACGGAACTGGCGGTTCCCGACCGGTGGATTATCCAATAAAAACTGTTCCGACAAAAGACAAGTTTGCGCTTATTGAAGCTGGAGATATGTATTTGGATATTACCTTCCGGATGTTGCAAGCACATGAATTAAAAATGGGGCAGGGTTTTGATAGGGACTATATTATCACAGGCAATGACACGGAACAAAAAATACAGATAGGGAATGCCGTACCGCCCGGAACGGCAAAAGCCCTTACATTGGCTGCCATGAGCGCGTGATAAAAGGGGTGAGGAAAGAATATGAGTGAAAAAGATTTTATGTCGGATTTAAGGGAAAAAATGTATGACACCGCGTTGTCTGTCGGCATTCACATAATATCAGATGACGAATGTTGCCAACTGTTAGCGTATCTTCACTTGGAAGGCGGGGGTAACGAACAGTTTGTGATTGATGAAAGAATAAGGAACGCGGCGCTTTACGCGCAAAAGAGAATGAATCTTTTTGGCGGAGAACGCCCGAATGTGGAGTTGCTTCCTGTTTTTCTGAAATATGCTAATTCGTGTTCAGGAAAAGAGTTTGACGATAATCCCCCGGAATGGGTTTTGGCACTTGAAAAGAAATGGGGAATTAAAACGTACCGGAGCAAGAAATGACATACGGCTATTTAAGAGTAAGCACAGATCAACAAGACGAAAACAACCAGAAGGTTGGCGTTGATGAAAAAGCCAAAAGAATGGGCTTGGTAATAGACGAGTACATAATTGATCATGGCGTATCGGGAACTAAAGAGCCGGAAAAAAGACAGTTGGGTAAACTTATGGATAAATTAAAAGACGGAGATTTAATAATAGCGAGTGAATTATCAAGGTTTGGAAGGTCTATGTATATGGTTATGAGGATACTTGAATTCTTCATGAAGAACGGGGTTAAAGTAGTAACCGTAAAAGATAATTATGAGTTAGGCGACAATATTCAATCAAAAGTTTTGGCGTTTGCTTTTTCGCTTGCCGCTGAAATAGAGAGAGATCTAATTTCACGCCGCACAAGAGAAGCTTTGGCGCGTTGTAAGGTAAATGGTAAAAAATTAGGGCGCAGACCGGGACCAAATAAAACGCATAAATTAGATGGGCAAGAAGAATATATACACGAATCGTTAAAAAACAGAGTCAGCAAGAAAGAAATAGGAGACCGCCTCGGAGTATGCGGTAAAACTGTAAGCCGCTTCGTAAGAGATAAAAATATTCCAGACAACTACGGAAGTCCAAGAATTAAAAGAGTGATAAAACCGAGAGTAAGCAGAGTAGAAAAACATTATGAAAAAATAAAAATATTAATAGAAGCTGGCATTACATATGAAAAAATAAGTGAAGCGGTAGGTTTTAGCAGGGCGGCTATTACGAAATTCTGTCAAAAACATGGCATTGAAAAAGGGGGGGCGGTTTGACATACGGCTATGTGCGTGTAAGTACAGACAAACAGCGCGTTGATAATCAAGAATACGAGATAACCAGATTCTGTACTAAAAATAAAATTTCCATTGATGAGTGGATTAAAGAAATAGTCAGCGGTACAAAAACGCCGGACAAGCGTAAACTCGGCAACTTGTTAAATAAAGTAAAAACAGGTGATTTAATTATTTGCTCCGAACTTTCAAGGCTTGGACGTTCTCTTTTTATGATTATGTCAATATTAAATAATTTAATGTCGATTGGCGTTAAAGTATGGACTATTAAAGACAATTACCGCTTGGGTGATGACATACAGAGTAAAGTTCTTGCTTTTGCCTTTGGTCTATCCGCTGAAATAGAGCGCAATTTAATAGCACAGAGGGTAAAAGAGGCAATAGCATTAAAAAAAGCAGAGGGCATAATACTCGGACGCCCGCGAGGTTCAAAATCATTAACATTAAAATTAACTCCTCGTATTAAAGAGGTTAAATCTCTTTTACGGCAAGGACATAGTTACAGCGAAATGGAAAGAATAATGCACATAAGCAGAAATACAATAACTAAATTTTGTGTTGAAAACAATCTGGCTCAATACGGTGCATACACTAAGAAAGATAAAAGAGCGTTATCAAAGCAACAATTAAAAAAAGCGCAAGAGGAAATAGGTTTTGCGAAAATGAAAAAGGAAATTAATTCCGGGCTTTCATATGACCAAATAGGCGAAAGGTACAAAATGTCAGGTGCATCAGTCAGGACTTATGTTCAAAGTAACGCTGTCCTTTTTGAACTTTATAAAAATTATCATACGAAAGTACGAATAAAACATAATGGAGCGAGAAAATGAAATTTTCAGAGAAATTAAAAGAGACAAGGAAAAGAATGGGTTTATCACAAGGAGAAGCGGCGAAACTGGCGGGAATTACGAATGTAACTTTTTGCCAATACGAACACGGCAGAAGGGAGCCGTCTCTTTCGACTCTTGTAAAAATAGCGTCGGTATTAGACGTTTCGGTGGATTATTTATTGGGCGCAGAAAAAGATTGCGATTGGTGGATTAAAACAGCGAATTATTTGCTTACACAATCTCAGCAAGAGATAGTAGAAATCTTGGATGACGCTTCATTACTTGAAGCGGTGTATGAATATTTGGTAGAAGAAAATCGCTTTAGAAAACAAGAGGAGAACGCTTAATGTCAGATTTATTTGAAGATACAATTTACTTAAAATCTCCTGATAATAAATATCGGTATGCTCTCGGAACAAAGGGAGAAAAAACGCTTTACTGTATCGGTATAAACCCAAGTACCGCCACGCCTGAAAAGTACGATCCGACAATAACACGGGTAAGCCGAACCGCAAAAAAATTAGGATTTGATTCTTTCGTAATGCTGAATATCTGCCCATTTAGAGCGACTGACCCTGACGATTTACCACAAGATAAGAATATTACGCAAGAGCAAATTAATAGAAATATTATTCTTGACCTGATAAAAGATAGTTCTACTATTTGGTGTACATGGGGCGATTCTATCAATAAAAGACCTTATCTAAAATATTATTTAAAAAATATTTTTACTCAAATTGATGTATGTAGAAAAGATATTAAATGGGTAAAAATGGGTGACTTAACAAAAAGCGGAAATCCACGGCATCCGCTTTATTTGAAATACCAGCCGTTTTCCGAATTCAAAATAGGAGAAAACAATGGGGCATGAAATTGTATTGAAATTGACGCTTGGAGAAGCTAACTATCTTTCAGAACTGTTGGGCAAATACAATTACGGTTACGGAAACGAGGCACGCTATTCCGTAGTAGAAAAACTTGAGAGCGAAAGGAGCAAGGCTCTTAAAATTGTTGCGAAGGCAATAGAAGGAGAATTAAATGGTTAACGCAATACCAGATTTCGGCGACGTTGTATGTTCCCGCGGCAAGGACGGCATACAAACTAACATTCCGCGCAGGATTACGCGGCATAGCCCTGACGGTTTTGAGTGGGGGTATGGCGGTTCCGGACCGGCAGACTTCGCGCTCAATATTCTTTCTGTTTTTATCGGACAGAGATTAGCGGAAAATTTATATATGGACTTCAAGTTTGAAATTGTCGCTTCTATTCCCAGAGAAGGCGGAACAATCCCCCGGCAAATGATAATGAGCTGGATTGACGCAAAAGTAAAGAAAAGAAACGAGGTGAAAATATGAAAAATGAAAATGAAATCATTTCGCATGGCTCTTTTCGTTACGAATGTGAAGATTGCGGCAAGGTATTCTTTATGTATCTTGAATGTGGCGTTGAGCCGTGCCGTTGCGAAAAAACGTGCAAAAAATTTCTTAAAGAAAATAAATGCGAATACCAAAAAGGCTTAATGCCATCGCCTTTTATAATTACTTGCGCCTGCGGCGGAACGGCAAAACACATTGATTGGCACACGGACGCGCACCGCCCGGTTCCTGTTTTTGACCACATGAGTTATTTCAAACTTGACCGTGAAGGATTGAAGAATAAAGATGAAATGGCTTGTGGTATTCCTGTCGTAAAAAAGAATAGCCGTGATCTTAGAATGACACCTAGGGGATTGGGGGTGAACCATGAGTAATTTCTGTAATAGTTGCGGTATATCAATACCCAACGGTCAAAGTTTCTGTTCAATGTGTTACGGCGATCCTGCTTACGGCAGGGACGGGTATTATGAACACTATCTGCGTGAACAGGAAAGAAAAGAGGAAGAAGCGCGGCTGGAAGAAGCCGAGTACGAAAGAATGATAGAGGAGAAACAAAATGCTATCAACTAAAAAGCGATCGTTATGGCGCAGCATTTCCAGATTTTTTCAAGGAAAAAGTATCTGTCGGTTTTTTTCGATGAGTAGCGTCTATTGTTTTGATTGCCTGCAAAATAAAAAACCAGATGCCGGCTGTTGTATAAGGGTAGAAGGTTTGTCAAAAAATAAAAGGGAAAAAAATGAACAACAAACAAAAAAAACCGACGCTTCATTGCAATATTAATAAGTGCTGCCGAACTTGCGACAAATATTATTCCTGTAATCAGAAATATTTATTTTTGGATGCTAACGGCATTTGCAATAAATACAAATTTTCAAAGGAGAAGTAAGTTATGAGATACTACTGTAAAAAATGCGGTTGTGAGATAAAAACTGGAATAAACGGTGAAATATTTGGGTATTCATGTCCAAACCCTAATTGCGATGAAACACAAGGAATGAAACTAATCCCCGACTATGAAACGCCGGAACAATACGAAAAACGCACAGGTAATGCGTGTCTTGATAATGTGCTGGCATTTTTTCGATGGCTGTATGATGACGGTTATGGAAAATGGGCTTTTGGTCTTTATAAGGGCGTGATTGAAGATGATCGTTATACAAAACAAGTTGTCATAGCCGATCCGCCAGTACCGCCGCCCAATGACTGGAAACCAGAGGAGATAATATGACAAAGCAAGAAGCTAAAACAATAGCGTTAGAAAAATTGCGTTATTATGAAACGCTGCCGGAAATTCAGAGGTTTGTAGCAGAAAATCTACCCGATTATATTTTTGACAAGGTAGTATCACTTCATAATTATTGTCCTTTATGTGAGCTTTTTTGCCATAACCCACGAAGCCTCACAAGCTGCAAAGGGTGTCCATTAATATGCCCGTCTTGCAATGATCATAGCGATGAAGGTTTGCAAAAAAATATAGCTTTATTAGAAGCGTGGAAGGTGGAGGCTTTATGAACAAAGAGAAACCAATCCTTTTCAGTACGCCGATGGTTAAGGCGATACTTGAAGGCAGAAAAACGCAGACAAGGCGGATACCAAGAAATTACAAAGACATAATATCAAAACATGAAGATTTACACAGCATTGGAGTACCAGAGGGAACACAAGTCCAACCCATACAGGAATTATTTATGGATAAATGTCCTTATAAAGTTGGCGACACTCTTTGGGTTCGGGAAAAATGGAAAGCCGTATTATGTCGGGAGGCTTATTTGTGTGTTGCCGAATTCTTTGACGGAGAAAGAAAGAAATTTTTTCTTGACAGGGATAGTGATAAATCCAATTCATTTGCAAGTAAGGTCGGAAAAGGCTGGCAACCGTCTATTCACATGAACCGTGAAGCCACCCGCCTGTTTTTGGAAGTTAAATCAGTAAGGTTAGAACGATTACAGGATATTACAGATTCTGATGCAATAGCAGAGGGTATATACGAAATAAGAAAAAACGGCTGGTTCTACTGTGATCCAGCAGGTACAAAAGCGCCTAACTGTACTCTTGCTCATAAACCCCGACAAGCGTTCATGTGGTTATGGGAGCAAATAAACTATAAAAGAGGATATGAGTATTCATGGATAGCTAATCCGTGGGTGTGGGTCTATGAATTTAAGAGGATAGGAAAATGATTGGATTTATTAAACCGAGCCCGTATATGGATTATACAGAATACTTGTATGGAATTATCACGGAAAATATTATTGATAATAAATATGCAACAGGCTCTATTCTTGGAAGAACTACCTTAGATATTCTCGGAGATCAGTTTGAAGTGGCTAAAGAAGCGTTACGGAAACTAGGATGTGATTCATTTCGTTTTATTCCGCTTCGTGTTTATGATGTTGAAACAAAAAAATTATAAGGAGATCAAGATGACAGTAAAAGTATTTTTACTAGATGGAAAAATCGAGGAGTATCCCAACGCTCATATTGAATGGGAATGGGACGAGAACGAAAAAGGCACAGACAGCGGTTGGCGTGTTCACTCAATGGATAAAAACTGCACGACCGTTTCCGCTTTTATTTATCCCAGGGATTGTGAAAAAATAGAAATAGTCCACGAGGAAAGCGACATGGTTTTTGAGCCGCCGAAAAAAAAGCCGTTATCAAAGGGCGCTTTACATATTATGACAGAGCGAATGCGGCAGATTGAGAAAGAAGGTTTTGATGGTAAACACGATGATTTATTAAATGAAAATAATTTGTCTCGCGCTGCTGTTTGTTATGCGATACCAGAATTATATAGAGACTTACAAGTAAAAGTTGGTGAAACAAGAATACCAATGTTTGATTTTTTCTGGCCGTGGAATCTTGTGTGGTGGAAACCATCACCAAATAACCGTATTCGGGAACTGGAAAAAGCAGGGGCTTTAATTGCCGCAGAAATCGATAGGCTTTTGAGGATTATGCAGGCGCGCAAATGACAGAAAAAAGGATAACTACAAGGAGATTTAGAAACTGTTCTATTTGTAATATGAAAGATAAAGATTTTCTTTTAATTACTAAACACGTTGATCCAGTATGTATTGATAAGATTCCAAATATAATGCGAGTGATAAATCCATTTAATATATCTGTTTTCAAAGAAATATTATTTGCGCAAGGCAAGGCAATTGCATTGCCAAAAAACGCAGATATTATTTTTTATGACGGTTCCAGGGCAATACCTCACTTATATGTTGATGGATATGAATATAAATTGTGCGGCAGATGTGAAGAATATAAAAGGCTTTCTGAATTTAGGAGAAGTAAAGTTACAAAGGATAAACTGACTCTTTGGTGTAAAGATTGTGTTAGAAGATATACAAAAATAAGAGATGGGCGCATCCCAAATAAGGGGAAAAGGACATTTATATAAAATGAGAATAATCCGCGTATTTCCCAGAAGAACAAACGCCACGCCTACCGATGAATTAGCCTTTGTCGGCGATCCCACATTGTTTGCGGAAGCCGATGAGGTGCATATTTCCGTAACTTTCTCATGGGATATATCAGAAGCGGAACGTCTTGAAAAATGCTGGCGCAGTGTAGCCCCGGTTAAAATAGGCGGTCCCGCTACGGGGCAGCGCGGAGAACAGTTTACCCCGGGGCAATACCTCAAAAAAGGTTATGTGATAACAAGCAGGGGCTGTCCGAATCGTTGCTGGTTCTGCGGAGTTTGGCGGCGCGAGGGTGATTTTATCCGGGAGCTTCCCATTACAGAAGGCTGGAATATTCTTGATGACAACCTTTTAGCGTGTTCCGATGACCATATTAAAAAAGTTTTTGCGATGCTGTCAAAACAGAAACGAAAATATTTTACTGGGGGACTTGAAGCGGCAAGATTAAAGGCGTGGCACGTTGAAGAATTCGCGAAACTAAAACCGAAAGAAATGTTCTTTGCTTACGATGAACCAAAAGATAAAGAACCGCTGTTTGAAGCCGGGAAAATGTTAAAGCAAGCCGGCTTCAAGATATGCCATCCTCTTCGGGCATACGTACTTGTCGGTTACAAGGGAGACACTTTTAGCGCCGCTGAGAAACGGCTTATTGACTGTGCCAAGGCGGGGTTCTTGCCGATGGCGATGTTATACAGGGACGAAAAAGGAGAGCGCGATCCCGCGTGGGTGCGTTTTACTTGGTCGTGGGTGCGCCCTGCGATTGTCCGTTCAAAATTAAAATCGGTAATAAAGGAATGCACATGAGTAAACGAACAAGAGGAAGCAAACCCTGTTGTCAAGTCAGGGTAGCGTGGCAAAAAAAGCCTATCGCTTATATGCAAATAACAGATTATGATGATTTTTTATATTTCGCGTTACGGTACAAAACTATAAATAACGTGTTAGAAGCCGACAAGAAATTCGACTTCGGCTTGTCCAAAACGGTATTGGACACATACAAAAAACTGGTAAAGGAAGGCGCGGGGGACATACCTTACAGGCTCTGGAAGAAATGGAAAGAATACCCGGAACTTGAAAAGCAAAGAAAACAGGCGCAGAAAATCGAAGCGGAAAAACCCGAAGAACCGCCCGAACCAGTAGATGATTTTCTGGGCATATTAGGCAAAAGGGAAAGCAAGGAACTTGATTTAGGCTTTAGGGTTTACAGGCTGGTAGATCAAGAAGGCAAAACAGACGCGCTTGCGGGAGGTGAAAGAACAGAAAGGGAAATGGAAGAAGCGGAGCGTTGGCATAACGAAAATATCCCAAGACTGCTAAGTGACGTATTTAACAGGTTGCAGTTAACCTATTTAAGAGAGTGCTGCGTAAGGCTGAAATATGACAAAGAATACCGGGCTGAATTTGAAAAGCAATTTAATTTAAAGGTGGTAAATTATGAATGAAAATATTTTTGCACAGAGATTAAAATTCGCCCGTCTTGATAGAGGCTGGACACAAGAACGGTTGGCAGAAATATCGGAATTGAGAAATACGACTATTGCCCATTTTGAAGCAGGATCGAGAAAGCCGTCTTACGACAATCTGCGCAAGCTTGCAATGGTTTTAGATATATCCGCTGATTATCTGCTGGGAATAGTTGACGAGCTGACAATCGCCACGCCTTTAATATTCTCAAAGAAAATAGCAAAGATATCCGGAGATGACAGAGTTTTACTTGATTCAATTATTGAATTGTTAATCGCGAGAAACGGTATAGGAACAAAGGGGGAATAATGATGACCGCATGGCAGAATGAACTGTTAGGGGTTTGCAAGTTCTGTAAAAAATTTCTTGATACCGGCAAGAAACAAAACCGATATCAATGCTTTGGACAAAAATGCTCAATATTTGAAGCGGATAATTGCAGAAAAACTTATTTTATCAGGAAGAAAAGAGAGGGGGAAAATATTAATTATGAATCGCACTGAATATAACAGGAAGTACTATTATCGGTCGGTGTTATTCTCAGACAACATAGACCTGAAACACTGCGGAAACTGCGCTCATATCAGTTTTTTTATTGGCAAGTCTGCGTTTGACGAATGTTCCGCGATGGTGCGATTCAATGTATCTGAAACAAAAGTTAGTTGCAGTAATGGTTTATGTAATATTTGGAAGACGAATATAAAGAGAAAGGAGTAGTAAAAAATGACAGAAAAAGAACTAGAAATAAAGCGTCTCAAAAAAACGATAAAAAACATAAAAAAAGAAATTAGAGGCCATCAGGGAGAGGTGATTTATTTTGAAAAAAAACTTGAGGAATTACAGGGAAAAAATCATGAAAGAAAAAACTGATTGTTCAACTTGTTTTTATTACGATGTAGTTTTCGGTAATGCGGTTTGTTCATTATGGAAAGTTGGTTTTAGTATGCGTGGTTTGGAACCATGCGATGAATATAAAGAGAGAAAGGAGAAAAACTATGATAAACGAAATTGACAAAGATTTTTATTGTTCTGGAAATAACTATGTAATAAGAAATTATTATGGATCATGTTCGTTAGATAAACTTTGCCATAGTTGTAATTGTCACCACCGCAAACACCCTACGCCGGAACAATTCAAAGAGGAATACGGCGAGGAATACCCCGATGACGGAGCAGTATATGTGTTATTTGAGACTGTAGTTTCATGTAATTATACGGCTTCTTTATTTTCAGAGGCTAAGGCTTCAATAGAAAAAAATCCTAGGTTTTATAGCAATATCGTCTGTGCCTGTACTCCCTTTGGCAAGCCTGATTCTGACTGGAGACCAGAGGAGAAAATAAAATGACAGTAAAGCAGATTTTAATTGATTATCTCAAATTAAAAGGTTTTGACGGCTTACACAGCCACCCTGAAAACAACAATTACGGCGGCTGTTGGTGCAGTGGTATTTTATTGCTTTCATGCCAAGAGTATTGCGCGGATTGCGAGCCTGCTTATAAACATACAATGAAGGACTGTAAAAAATGCCCTGATTTTGAAAAATGCGATCCGTTTGATTCCGTAGAAGGAAAAAAGATTGCGTACTGCGGAAAAAAGAAGGTATAAAAATGAAAAACAGTATTGAAAAAATGGCTGAGGCGTTAAATATCATAACTGAAAATATAGATAACGCCGCTAAAACTATAAATAAGACGATTCATGAATATGTCGGCGCTATGCTTTTTATACAGGAAGTTATCCAAAATAAAGTAAGCCCGTGTGGTATTTGCGAGAATAAGCAGTTTTGCAAAGAAGAAAATAAAAAAGAAAAACGCTTATGCGTGGAATTTACCTTAAAGGAGAAAGAATAAAATGAGCATTGGTATATCAAGCGGTTTCAGTTCTATGAGCGAAACTACAGAATTAAGAGAAACGTATCAAATTAAATGTATGCAATGTGGTTTTAATCACGCTCTTTATCATTTTGAGGAATTTTTTGAGAACTATGAGCATGGAATTAAAACGCACAGATTAGCCAACTACAAGGGCATGAAACTTATTATTAAAAAACTTATTGAAAAAAAGCGCGAGTTTTTTATTAAAGGCAAGGATATAGAAATAAGTTATACCGAACAGGAACTTGAAGCATTAAGATACAAGTCGAAAAAGAAAACTGAAAAAGCTTACAAAGGAGATTAAAAATGATGTTAGCAAAGGTTGTCAAAAAAGGTAAGGAAGAAACATGCCAAATAACGTATTTTAATCTTATAAACCGTAGCAGCAAGTATGTCACGATGTTTCCGGATAAAGTCCTCGCCACTACAAAGGACATTATTACTATTGACTTAAAAGACATAGAGGAAATCGCTATATACGAGGACGGCACGAAATGAAAACAGACATGGTATTAAGCTGCCCGAAATGCGGCGCAGAAAACACGGTATCAATGAAAATTATGGAAAGCGCCAATAGAATTGGCGACATCATTTCTATGATGATTCCCGGCGCGCAATTTAAGCAGTACTCGTTTTACGGAGAAACAAAGTGCGTCTGCGGCGAAACTATAAACGCCTTATTGACAGTCGGGACCGGAAAACAGGTTATTCGGTAAAAGGAGAATCACTGTGAAACCTGATAAAATGACACATACAGAACTTATAGAACTTGGACGGGATTGGCTTATAAGACCTTTTGCCTCATGCGCTCCTTATGGACACTATGGCTGTGGGGTAGTTTTAACGGAATTATGTGCGGCCACAAGGTTTGGAGAGCAGCCTGATATTTTAGGGTTTTCTTCAAAAACAACAATTTTAATCGAATGTAAAGCGTCTCGATCTGATTTTAACGCCGATAAAAAAAAGCCGTTTAGAGAATTTGAACAGGGAATAGGCGGACAACGTTGGTATTTAGCACCCAGAGGAGTAATACCTTATGAGTCAGTACCGGATAAATGGGGACTGCTGGAAGTAACACCCGGAAAAAATATACTGGCAATAAAGAAAGCAGAAATACAGCCAAGGGATTTTCATAGTGAAATGATAATGCTTATTTCGATGATACGGCGGTTAAATATAGCAAAAGATGACCATGTAGCAATTAAGAAATATGTGCCAGATATAGGGTTTGCACCCTCAAAAAAGAAGGCGTCATTTTATATAGGAGAAAAGGAGCAATAAGAAAAATGAAACAATTATCTGAATATAAAAAATACATTAGAGAGATAAAACACAAAAAAGGAACTGTGGTATGGTTAAAAGAATTTGTGAAGATAGCTGAGGATTACAGCGTTCCAAAAACAAAAAACGCTAAAACGATAATAGCGGATGAAAATCTGTCAATACAGGAATTTATTTATTTAAGGGTAATAATCCGTAAATTGGAAAACGGTGAGGCTTGTGAGTTTATAAATAAAGGCTTGGCTGATTTTTTAACGAAATACGGTTTTAACGTCGAGCCTGTAGAAATAGGCTGGATTGTAAGCGAGGTGAAACAATGAAAGAATTAACAAGGCTAGAGAGAATAAGTGAAACGATAAGACATATAAAAGTTTTAAAAGAAAAACTTAAAGAAGATGATAACGAAATTGAAAAATTTAAACAAAGAATAATTATAATAGAGCAGATGAAAAAAGCAACGCTTGCAGAAATAGACAAGCTGGAAAAATATAAAAAGAAACTGGAGAGTAAACAATGATTGAAATACCGATAGGCAAGGCAATAATTGCGGTTGAAGTGGAAATAGAAATTTGTGAAGACTGTAATGAAGATATAGTAGGAATGTGCGAAAACTGTAATGTAAAAACTAGGTGTTCTCAGTGTGCCATTATGGATACTGGAGGTGATTGCAGAGACGTAAAGTGCTGGGCAGAAGACCGCAAAGACGGCAAGAACGTGATATTTAAGCTGGTAGATTATAAGGGAGAAGGAGAAAAATAAAATGGCAAGTGCCTTACAGGAAGCTGATGATGCCGTTGATGATTTTGTCGCCAAATACGTGTCGTGCGCCACCTGTGCCTTCTGGACGCCTGAGCTTATCGGCGGCATATGCAATGCGCCGGAACCCACGACTGGCTACAGGTCTCACGATACAAGCATGTGTGAACAGCATGAATTCAAAAACAAAGAGTTAGAAAAACAATTAAAAGCATTGACGGAGAAATGGAGTAACGCATGGCAAATCGTAGAGGGGTTTTTGTATTTTGATCCCCCGGTAGAACAATTATAAAAATATTTTGTCCGATCAATCGGACAAAATGGGAAAAATACGACCAATGTGACAGATTAATACAATTTAGAAATAAATAAAATTTGACATTAAATTTACTTCCCGTTATTCTCTCCAACAGAGGGAGAACTTATGTACACTATTCTCAAAGAGCGCGTATTTTCACGCGCGAAAACCAACTTTATTCAAAATCCATCGAGGTACTACTCAATGAGCGTAGCCGCTACTTGGGCAGGGGTCGGATCGCTTATGGTTGGTATTCAAATGGCTCAAAAGTTCGGCATAGCGCCGTTTCTGCTTTGGGCTTTCGGGAATACAATGGCCTGCGTTGTATTCGGATTATTAGCGCCTGTAATTCCAAAGGTTCGGGAAGTTTTTAGAAGCCGCCCCATGCGCTATATTGTCGGTCTTATGTGCGTATTTCAGGTGTGGCTGAACATGAATGGAATACAAACGATATTCAAAGATACGCCGCTGACCGGGACTTTCGGGCTTGCGCTTGCCTATGCCGCGGCGGTACTGTTCATTTTCCTGCTGTTCAAAAACGGCATGATCCGCACGGTACTCACCGACAACGCGAGCTGGGCGGTCGTTTACGGCGTCGCTTTACTGCTTACCGCCGGGGCAATTATATATTCCCGGGGCAATATGAACGTTCTGCCGTGGGGGTTTGAGCAAGGGGCGCTACGTGACGGTTTCCAGAAATGCATACTGCTGATACCGGGACCGTTCCTGTATCCGTATTTTTTCGAGATACTGGATTACAACGACAAGAACGAGACAGGCGTAAAGAAAATAAACATACGCCGCGCTTTCGTCTGCGGCGGCCTGCTGTTCGGGGCTTACCTGACGTTCACATTCCTTCTGGCGTGGACGCATTTTAACCCGGTACTTAATATAATCAAGGCGTTTTTGATTTTCCTTGTAGCGGTATCGACCGTATCCTCATTTCTTTACAGCATATATATCACCTTCGGCCGCAGGCTGGGGCTTTGCGTAAATATCGCTCTTGTAGGGTTATGGCAGTTCCTTATACCGATGGGCGTTCTCGGCGTTTGGACGCTTATGGCGTCAATCCGGATTTACATAGTAATCGGCGCGATCCTTTTCGCGATCGTGTGGCATTTTGCTGAAAAGAAAAAACAGCGGGCGGCGCATGAGGAAAGAATATAAAGACGTAAACATATCCCTGCTTAAAACGCCGGAGAAAAACACGCGCATACACCCCGAAAAACAAATAAACGAGATCCGGCGTTCACTGAAAAAATGGGGGCAGTACAAAAACGCCGTCATCGATGAAAACTACCTTGTTTTGGCCGGTAACGGACTGGTAACAGCGATGCGGCTTGAAGAGTACAAGAAAATCAAAGTCATCATCATGTACGATCTTTCAGAGAACGACAAAAAGAAGCTGATGATGGCAGATAATAAAACGGCGGGACTCGGCGTTGACAACCTGTCGAATATCGAGGAGATCATCAACGAGCTGGCCGGGGATTTCGACATTCCGGGATTTGACGACGACATATTGAAATCCATTAACGCCGCGTCGGAAGAAATATCCCAGGCTCTTGACGATTACGGAAAAGCGACGGAGGAAAACATCGCCGAAATGGAATACAACGACGGGGTAAACGATCCTGCGGAAGACGAATTATCCGCGGATACCGAAAATAAGGCGATGGCGGCGGAAACCGCGAGGCGAAGCGTCATCTGCCCAAAATGCGGCGCGGAAGTATGGTTGTAAAGCGGGAAGGGACGAGGACTGTCCTTGAAGCCGCCCGGAAACGGATCATTAACGCCTTTTCCAACGGAAAGAAAGTTTACGTCTCTTTTTCGGGCGGCAAAGATTCCCTGTGTCTTTTGGATTTAATCCTGACCCTCGCCCAAGAGGGCAAGATAGATCCAAAACAGATGACGGTTGAATTCATCGACGAGGAAGCCATATTCGACTGTATCGAACTGTCAGTTTTGACATGGCGGAAAAAAGTGCTGCTTGCCGGAGGGCAGTTCAACTGGTTTTGCCTTGAAGTGAAACATTTTTCTTGCTTTAACAATCTTGAAGAGGATGAAACGTTCGTCTGCTGGGACAGCACGAAAAAAGACGTATGGGTACGCCGCCCGCCTGAATTCGCGATTAGAACCCACCCCCTTCTTAACAGGACGCCGATGAAAAAAGAATCGCAAAATTACAAGGACATGTTCCAGCAGTTTCTTACAAAGCATAATTCTGACGGCATAGTGATAACGGGCGTGAGGATGGCGGAATCGCTGCAGCGGTCAAAATACATGGTCAGTTCCTTCACGTCCAAAGGGCTAGCCCGGGGGAACATGGTGTGGCCGATGTATGACTGGAAAGATACGGACGTATGGCTGTATCTATACGAAAGGAAAATAACAATCCCGGACATTTATCTGTTTCTGTACCAGTCGGGAAGCCCGTTAAGAGGCCTGCGCGTATCCCAATTCTTTTCGGTAGATACCGCAAAATCCCTTGTGAAGATGAACGAATACTACCCGGATTTAATGGACAGAATAATCAGGAGGGAGCCGAACGCCTACCTTGCCGCCCTTTACTGGGACAGCGAGATGTTCCGCCATTCCTCAAAAAAGCGCAGGGAGCTTGAAGACAAAAAAGATTATAAGACCGAAGTGTTCAAAATGCTGGAAAGCCCCCTCAAATACTTCAAAACGAAAGGCGGATTAATCAACGCAAAAAATATAAGCCAGCTGCTCGTAAAGTACGGGCTTATCATAAATGATAAAACATACAAAAAAATTTATGACTGCCTAGTCGGGGGAGATCCGAAACAGAGAACCCTCCGGGCGTTAATAACAAACATCAGTTTGGACTACTCGCAAGAAAACGACGACAAAAAAGGAAAAAAACATGGAAAATAAAATAATGCTCCCCCTCTCCACCCTCCAATGGGTAGACCGTAACCTGCTCAAGCCCAATGACTACAATCCCAATAAAGTATCCCGCGAAAATCTGGAATTATTGACTATATCCATATTCAGCAACGGCTGGACGCTGCCCATAGTGTGCCGGCCTGATTTAAACATTATTGACGGCTTCCACCGCTGGACGGTAGCGGGACCGGATTGGAAATTCATACCGAAAGGATACAAACAGACGCTTTATGAAACATTAGGCGGATTAGTGCCGAGGGTGATAGTGAAACACAAAGACGAAGCCGGGGATATGTACGGGACCGTGACGCACAACCGCGCCAGGGGAACGCACCTGTTAGAACCGATGAAAAACATCGTTAAAAAACTCTTGGCTCAGGGAAAATCCATAAAAGAAATAGGCAAGGAATTAGGAATGAAACCTGAGGAAGTATACCGCTTATCCGACATATCGAAAGAGCAGTTTTTACAGCTAATGGCAAGCAGGTCTCAGGGCTATTCTAAAGAACTGTACTTGCGGAAAATGTAGGCTGATGATAACATAAAAGAAATGGAAGAAGACATTTTAACTAAAGATTTTATGGAGTTTCCGGAAGAATTAAACATTAAATGCACGGAAGAAGAATTCCATAACTTAATGACAACAATTAACGATTCAGATATTCCTATTGAAACGATAACTTTTTTAGATTATCCGGGGTAAAATGAACTTGCGGAAAATTTAGATGTTTGTTATTATAAGATTATGAGTAGGGTAAATAATGAGATATGCGGAACTTGCGGCAATTTTTATATTGAAAGAGAAGGATATTATCCGTTAAAATATTGCAAAGGCACTTGTACCGTAATACACCCAAGAGACAAGGCTTGTCATAGATGGGTAGAAAAAGACGAAGAACATATAAGATTAGAACGTGAATATATATTAGGGGAAAAATTCAAAGAGACAGCATAGCTAGATAGCATAAAACACATGAAAAAATAGAAAAACCATAAAGATATAGCCTCGGTTCGGAAAGTTCAACAAACGTACCTACAGGTAGGTTTTAAGGCATTTTGGAAACGGTCTGTAAAGCGAAAAAATGTTAAAAAACGCAATTCTTTTGACATTTCGAAAATTAAGTGTATAATCTGATAGTCGCCGTAAATCGGCGAATAATCGGTGAGTATGGCGGTAAGCAAAAAGTCTCTTGAAAATTTAGAAAAGGGCAAGGCAACCCAATTCTCCTCGACAAACCAGCCTGAAAACTCCGGCAGGCGTCCGAATGTTCTTGACGCTTATATTAAAGCCGATAAATTATCCCTCGATGATTTAAGGGCGTTAATTTCCAGTCTGGCGATATATAACGCGGACGAAATAAAAAAAATTTTAAACGATAAGAAAAACAAGCCTCCGATTTTTACGGTACTTATACTTAAAGCCATAATGTCTGACATGGAAAAAGGAAAAGTAGATAATTTTGAAAAATTGACGGCTCGTGCTTATGGCAAGCCAGTACAGCCTTTGGATATTCCGCCCAAAACGTTATCAAGGTTATCTATGACGCCGGAAGAACGGAAAAAAAGAATAGAGGAGCTGCTTAAAAAAAGTGAGCCGAAACCTAAAAAATCTGGACGAAAATGAACAGGAAGAACTTCTTTATCTTCTTGAGCAGGAAGAACTTGAGAAAGTAACTCCGAAAATGGAGCGTTTCCGCAAGCCTTGGCGCATAAAACTTGCGAAAGGCGGCAGAGGGGCAGGGGCAAAATCAAGGTCTTGTACTTCATTACTTGTACAGATAGCGAATATAGAGCAAATAAAAGTAGGTTGTTTCCGCGAATATCAAATATCATTAAGAGAATCGTGTTATTTGCTTATATGCGAAACCATTACGCGGCTCAGATATCCGGGATGGAAAATATACAGGGATTATATAACGTCGCCGACAGGATCATATTTTATTTTTAAAGGGTTAAATGACTTAAAAGCAGCGGAACAGATAAAAAGCTATGAAGGTTTTGACATATTTTTCCTTGAGGAAGCGTCCGCGATATCCAAAGATTCAATCAAAATGTTACTGCCTACGCTGCGGAAAGAAGGTTCGGAGCTGTGGGCTGTGTGGAATCCTGAGACAGACTACGATCCGATTTATACAGAGTTATGGCTTGCGGACAGAAAAGATGTACTCAGAATTGAATTAGAGCAGGGGAAAATAGACAATCCATGGTTTCCCGATGTATTGCAAAATGAAATGGACACGGATTACAAGAACAACCCCGATGACGCGGAGCATATCTGGGGCGGCGCGCCCCGGAAGCAGGGCGAAAGGGCGGCGCTGAGTCGTGTAGACATAAGGGCAGCGACAGAAAGGGAAGTTGAAGAAACTGAACCGGACGAGGTAGGCGTTGATGTAGCCCGATTCGGGAACGATAAAACGCAGATGTACCGCCGCAGGGGAGCGAAAACAATCGCCCACAGGGAGCTTACAAAAAGAGATACGGTATTTATTGCCAACGAGGTTTGGGATTTTGTCGGGCACGATCCGAAGGTAGCAATCAAAGTAGACGATACCGGCGTAGGCGGCGGCGTTACGGACAACCTCAGAAGACTGGGCGCGAATGTGGTGTCGATTATCTTCTGCTCCAAAGCGGAAGATAAAAAGAAATATAAAATGACGATTGACGAAATGTGGTTTGAATTCCCATTGAAAGAAATAAACATACCGAACGATCCGCAGTTGTTACAGGAATTAGGCGGCAGGCTTTACGGCTTTGACGAAATAGGACGCAAGAAGATTGAACCGAAAGAAAAATTTAAAAAGCGGTTTGGCAGATCGCCCGACAAGGCGGACGCTTTACTGCTTTGTTATTACACCGGCTATCACAGGGAAGGCGCCGGATCAAGCGTCGGAGAGGCGGAAACAGACTGGGGATAAATATTTTTTCAAAATAATTTAAAAAATGGGAAAAATACGACCAATGCGACAGATTAATACAATTTAGAAATAAATAAAATTTGACAAATAATTTCCCTATGATATATTTACTTAGAAAGTTTATCAGTAGTATGTTTGTGGGAATAAATTTGTGTTACTCGATAAGGGCTGATAAAAATACAGGGGAAGAAAAATGACAGTAGATGAAATTATTATTGACTATCTTGAAAAGAATGGATTTGACGGGCTCGGTAATGGTGAGCATGATTGCGGTTGTGAAATTGCTGATTTCCATCCCTGCGGCGAGATAAAAGGCGACTGTATACCAGCATATAAACACGAACGATCTAAATGCGAAAACTGTCATGGGTGCGGCGTTGATTTTAGGAATGTTGGAGATTTTGTTTTTTGCGCGCATAAAACCCCTATTGGTGAGTAAATATATCGGAGGGAGAATATGGAAGCCAGATCAATAAAAGTACCTATAGTTTGCGGTGATCTTACTTGTTGTAACTATGAACCAGTAGGTTTTGCGACATGCCACCTCTTGAACACGGGCAGGGGCAAAAATCCAAAAAAGACTTGCAGGGCGTTCGGCGTTCAATTATTCAGCACTGATGGGCGCGTTATGCGTTGCAGAAAATGTATACAGGCGGGGAAAAGGAAAGCGGAATGAAAATAAAACCTTATTTCAAATTGCCGATGATCGGCGTTAAAATTGAGTTGGGGGGAAAATGACAGGAATAGAACTGATAGCTGCAGAAAGAATGCGGCAGATTGAGGAAGAAGGGTTTACGGCGGAGCATGATGACGAATGGGAAAAAGATGAACTTGCAAAGGCCGCTACTTGGTATGCTTTGCCTGAACATAGACGATGTTGTATTGGAGAGGTTTGTTCAATATGGCCGTGGGATAAGGAATGGTGGAAGCCTACACCTGAAAATCGTATCAATGAACTGAAAAAAGCTGGAGCGTTAATCGCCGCTGAATTAGACAGGCTTTTGAGAAAGAAAAATAAAGGAGAGGAAAAAATGGAAACTGAAAAAGAAAGGGAACAGAAAACGAAAGAGTTTCGGGAACTGTGCAAGCCGCTTAATGACTGGTTGCAAAGAAACTATCACCCGCACGCGAAAATCATAATCGAGACCGACCATGCGGAAATTGTCGAGGGTATTATGGCGGTTCCGTTTGAAGTTATTGATTAAGGGGAAAGCATGATTTATATACCGACGGGTAAGGCGATAGTGGCGGTCGAGGTTAAAGACGATGACAGATATTGCGAAAGGGATTGCGCCCTCTATTGTGATGATCCTAATTGTCAAATTGCCTGCCGTCCAGATGAACGCAAAGACGGCAAGAGCGTAATATTTAAACTTGTCGATTACAAAGAGGTAACAAGTGAGAACCATTGAAGAAGTTGAAAAAGAACTGAATGATATAAGACAGAAAATTGACGAACTATTAGCGCAAGAATATGAGCTTCAAAAAGAAAGACTGGAGATGAAATTTTTAGATAAGTTTCCAATTGGAAAGCGTGTAAAGTATGAAGGAATAGAATATGAAATATATAAATATGACGGCGAGAAGAATTCAGTGGTAGCAACAATAATAACAAACACAGGGAGACATTTATTTGATTGTTTTAGGAATATGCCTGAATGGGTACTGAAAGAGATACTTGAACAGGAAAAAGAGCGAATAACAGCTTAATAGCTGATAAAATATTTTGGGAGGAAAAATGGAAGGATTAAGTCCGCGACAGTTAGAAGTGTATGGCTGTATAGAGTCATATTACAAAAAAAAAGGATTCAGCCCGTCAATATCGGACGTCGCTGAAATTATAGGGCTTTCGACATCGACTATCGCCACATACATTGAGGCGTTGAAAAAGAAAGGGTATGTGACCAGCGAGCGCGGCGTTCCCAGATCGCTTTTAGCCGTTGCCGCGGGAAAGGGGAGAAAAAGATGAACGAAATAACCACGCTCAAAAAAATTGAGCAGTCAAAACTTGCTATCCGGGAAGTGAAAACCCTTGACGAGATTAAAAAAATAGTTGATCAGGGCGAAGCGTTGAAAGCCTATGCGAGATCGGCGCAACTGTCGGCTGAAATACAGGCGGATATTGCGGAATTGAATATCAGGGCTATGCGCCGGCTTGGGGAAATATCGGCGGCGTTGGAAAAAGCGAAACCGGGTGTAAAGCCAAATGAATTACGTCCGAAGGACGGACATAATTCAAAAACAGCGACGCTTTCCAGTATTGGCATAACGCGCCAACGGGCTAACGAAGCGGAAAAACTTGCCGCGATACCCGAGAAATTATTTGAAACAAAAATTACTGAGGCTAAAGAAGCGTCTGAAACAATAACGAAATCGCTTTTTAAGGACATCGAGGACGGGAAAGAACCTACGGATTACAAGGCGGTACGCAGGGTAGTCGAATACCGGCGCACGGGTATAAAGCCTGATGACTGGGAAGACGGAGACGACGAATTAAACAGGGAAGCGGATGAACAGGACGCGTGGCTTGACGCTTACAGGAAAGAACTTGCGGAAAAGAGAGAGCGTGAGGCGAAATACCAGAACGACGCGTTCCCCGCCCAATTCCAAAAATACCTTGACAGCCTGAACAGCGACGCGCACAAGACGGTTGTATGTAACAATGTTATGAGAATATGCAGGCAGACATTGGTTGTTATACAGAAACGAAAAAAGAATGCTTGACGAATATATTAACGACAGTATTTCAGAAATGTCGAAAGAACTGGAAAAAGCAGATGGCACAGGATTTATAACCGTAAAGACATTGGACTTAAAGTTATGGCTGAAAAGAATGAAGTATATAAAAGGCATATTGAAAACTTGGGAGAAAACTCGTAATGAAACAATGCCCTAAATGCGTGTGGAGAACCTATTGCTACACCGAGCCTATGTGCGACAAGGCAAGGCAGATTTTGCACGACACCGATATCGCCAATGAGATATACAAGAAATATAAGAATCTGGATTGCCTGTACTTTATTGACCGCAGGCAAACTGAAACTACTTATACAACCATTAAAGAGGGAGAGATTGACCACTTTCAATTTTTGATAAAACAGTATCAAAGTTTAGGGTACTCAAAAAGGTTGTCCGTTATGTTAAAAAATATTCAAAGGGCTTTAGGAGTAATAGTGGAATGTCACAAGGAATAAAAATATTGGAAGGCAAAATGACAAAGATTGAACAATGGCAAAAATGGGCAAAACAGCAAAAGATTTTACAAGAAGAGTTAGACAAAACCGAAATTAAATTTTATTCGTCTATCCGAGACCCTGACAAAAACGGGCGGCTTAAATACGATGCAAGCGAGGATAAAATAATTATTTGTATAAACTTTTTACGCGAGCAAAGAATTGAGTTGCCTGTTTATGCCGGGAAAGAATTATTATCTGTCTTAAAACAATTATATGAATAATGGAGTAGGGGAACGAGGGAAAGAATGAATAAATTAACAGCTATGCTCTTTTTACTTACCGCTGAGGCAGAAGCTAATGAAAGGGGAAATACAGCAAGAGCAGCAGAAATCAGGGCAGATTATCTCTTGTTTTGTGATGGCTTTTATGATGAGTATTTTAAAGAAACGATAAGCCGCAGAAACACCGCCTCCCTTACTGACGGGACAGGTAGATAAGCGTAAAGTACGCGGCTTGTTTTATAAATTATGAGAAAAGAGCAGATAGGAAATACAACAATCTTTCTCGCCGACTGCATGGAATTGATGAAGCAATATCCCGACAAGTACTTTGATCTTGCCATCTGTGATCCGCCTTTCTTTTCTGTTAAAAAATTAGATTACAGCAGAGGAAGGGAAAGAACGGCGCAAGGGCGGATATTTACCAAATATAAAGCCCCTATAGCATGGAATGTTCCTGATAATTATTATTATAAAGAGTTGTGCAGGGTGTCAAAAGGGCAGATAATTTTTGGAATAAATTATTATCATTTTGAGAATGTGCCTGGCGGACGCATAGTATGGGATAAAAAGAAGCATGAGGGGACCACGTTCTCGGACGGGGAAATAGCGTCTTGCTCTTTAATTAACACGGTAAAATTTTTCAGGTACAAATGGGACGGAATGTTACAGGAAAATATGAAGCACAAAGAAAAGCGCGTCCATCCCACACAGAAACCGATAGAACTTTACAACTGGCTTTTGTTAAATTTCGCAAAACCAAACTGGAAAATTCTTGATACGCATTTGGGGAGCGGCTCCATTGCCATAGCCTGTAACAAACTGGGCTTTGACTTGACGGCTTGCGAAATTGACAGGGAGTATTTTAACGCCGCCTGCAAGCGGATTAAAATTGAAAAGGCAATAACATGAAATTATCAAAATTTGCCATTGCGATTAGCGTATTCCGTGAATCAAGAAAAGAGGGATTTGGGTTAATACTGTGCGTTATAGAATTTATACATATCCTGCGGAGCAAGTTTGAAATTGTCGTTAAAGCAAATGATGACGGTTTGACAATAGAATAATTATCTGCTATTTAATTAATCTAGTAAAATAAAAAAGGCTACCCAATAACGGACAGCCTTTTTCGTTTAAGCCTTTATTTCTTCTTTGCGGTTTTCTTCACAGTTTTCTTTGCAGCGGGCTTTTTCGCTGCGGTTTTTTTTGGCCGGAGCCTTTTTTGTTGCTGGCATAATGTCCTCCTGATTTATTATCGGTAGTTTTTTGTTATTTATAAATTTTATCGCTATCGTAAGTGTATACTAAGAAAGTTTATCCGAATTGCGGAAATTTCCCCTGAGTATAAACTTGCCTTATGCCCGTTAATACCCAGCACAAGTTATACCAAAAACACATCCGCAAATGGACTACCGTAAGGGACTGCGTTGACGGGCAGGACGCCATAAAAGAAAAAGGAACGGCCTACCTTCCGCGCTCCGCGGCTCACAGCAAAATTGAATACGAGAATTACAAAGAACGCGCCGCTTTTTTTGACGGCACAAGCCGCACCGCCGAGGGTTTGCACGGGCATTTGTTCGCTGAGGACCCGGTACAATCCGGCGAAATCTCCGACGCTTTCAAGGAAAAATTAAAGAACATCGACGCCTCCGGAACAAGCCTTGACCAGTTTGTGTCAAATATTTGCTGGGACGCCATGCAAGCCCCGTGGGGCGGAGTGTTGGTTGACCATATCCCGGTACCGGAAGGCTCGACTTTGGCGGACGTGAGCGGCGGCGCGTTCCTTAAATGGTATCCCGCCGAATCGTTAATTAACTGGAATCACTCGACGATCAACGGAGAAAAAAAACTTACAATGGTTGTTTTACGCGAGGACATTGAAGAAAAAAAGCCTGATGATGAATTTGCCATGGATACAATCGAGGCTTACAGGGTATTGTCTCTTGACGCGGATGGATATTATAACCAGAGGGTATTCAGGAAAGCGGAAAACGCGCAAGATAAAAACGCTCTTTTCGTACAAACCAGTATCATATACCCCAAAATGAGCGGCGATAAATTTAAGTATATCCCCTTTTATACCTGCCCCGGCGAAATCCCTGAGAAATCAATGCTCTTAGGGCTTGCTTATGAAAACATCGGGTATTACCAGAAAACCGCTGAATATGAAAACGGATTGTATTTTACCAGCGTCCCTACGCCGATCGTCGAAAACATGAAGGCGCCGTGTGAAGAAGTAGAGGTAAAGTACAAAGAGGACGGTGTTGAAAAAACAAAAAAAGAAAAAGTTTATAAAAAAGTAACCACAGGCGGATCCAAATTCTTGTTTTTTTACCAAGAAGACAAAGAAGGTAAATCCGCCGACGTGCGGGTTAAGTTCTTGGAGTTTGACGGTGCCGGCCTTGGGGAAATCGCCAAAGCTCTTAACAGTTGCCTTGATCGTATGGCAAAGCTGGGGATACAGGCTATCGGCGCTGACAAGAAGGGAGTAGAAACGGCGGAAGTGGCGCAGATACACAGAGCTTCCGAACACGGGGTGCTTGGCGCGTTCGCGAGAAACATGAGCGAGAAAATAACCCAGGCCGTCAGGTTGAAAATGACATGGGACAAAAGCCCTGAAGACGAAGCCAGCGGCTGGACTTATGAACTGCCGACAAAATTCAATATAGAAGAACTTACCGCTCAGATATTCCAGATCATGTACTCGGCGAGAATGGCGAACGAAATTCCAAGAAGCGTATTCTTCAATTACTTGAAAAGAAACGGAATGTTGCCCAAAGGAGTGGAAACTTTAGAAGATTTTATTAACGAACTTGACAAGGATCTGACAGACGGACACGGAACGCCCAGTGATGAAGAAGGTGAGCAACAACAAAAAACTATGGGTGAAAAATGATAGCCAAATTTTATAAATTAAATGGCGAAGAAAATATAAAAGCTCAAAAACCTGATTTTTTTAGGATTGTATTTTGCTGGAAAACCTATGTATCACTTAAACATAAAATAAGGCATAAATACGTACAAAAAAAATGGGATGTGGTAATTATAAACACACCAAAAGGTAAGTATTGTTTTGGCAAGGAATAGTGACAAATGAAAATATTTGACATAAGGGTATACGACAATTTTGACGTTGTTTTTCGTGTCGCGATATGTAAAACAAAAAAGGAGATGATTCGCCAATATAAAAAAATCAGGCCGAAAGAAGACCATTCAGATTCAAACGCGATATTTCATACAACTGATTATTTAACAAAAGATGATTTGCCGGGTAAATTTAAATCAAATGTATTTGGTACGATATATTTTAATCTCGAAGCAACATCAGACGAGACGATTATCCATGAATGTGGCCACGCCGCTTTTTGTTTTGAGCGTAATATCAGACGGCATACAGGAAATTTTGACAGGGAATATTGTCCAAACGGCGGCGGGGATGAGGAAGAAGTGTTTTGTTATTTTCTTGAAAACGCATTTACTAAAGTAAAACAGGCGATTAAGAAATACATGAGGGAAAACAAATGAGCCTTAAAGAAATAAAGACAACCAGGGGAACGGTATGGGGCGCGAAGTCGTACCCGTTTTCAACAGGAAATAACCGTGTTTATGATATTTTACTTCATGTTTTAATCATAAATGACACTGACGAATTTGTCTGCACTTGTTTGAATTTGCAAATTGACGGTTACGGAAAAACGCCGGAAGAAGCAGAAAATGACATGAAAGAAAATGTGCGGCAATTCATAGATGTAAACTTTGAAAAATTATCAAATGATGACGCATGGCGAAATATATTTGATTTACACCGCATTAGCGGATCAATAAAGGAATATTGGGACGCTTTTTTTGAAGTTTTAAACGCCGGACAGGTAAGCATAATAAAAGATTGAAAATATTATGGCTAAAGAAGTTTATGACCGTGTAAGCAAGCGCAGAAAAACCTCTGAATTAAGGGACGTTTATCTCAGGCACGGCATTAACCTAACCCGTTACTCCACGCACGAAGCCCGCAAATTGCAGGACATTCTTGACACCGCCAACGTGCAGATTAGAGGAATAATCTCAAAAGCCAAAGCAGTGGAGACGAAAGAGAAGTACCGAAGAATCGCCGCGGACATAAGAAGGGTGTCAAACGAACTAACAGAGAAACTTGACAGGCAGATTGAATTTGACTTTAAGGAGCTTGCCGGAGAGGAATCAAGATTTGTTGAAAACGCCATGAGAAGCGTCGGGGTAAAAGCTGACTTTGAGCTTCCCGCGCCGCAGAAGATATGGGCGGCGGCAAGTTTTGATACCTATGACGGATACAGAAAAAAAGAAACATACGAAACTTATCTTAATACGTTAGGCGATAACGTGTTCAAGACTTGGGACGCCAATGTCCGAGCCGGATACCTTGCCGGTCTTACCGCGCAACAGATTAATCGCGCTGTCTTAGGTTCAGTTAAGGATATGGAGCCGGGACAGATGAAGGATTTGCGGAATTCGTTGGAGATGAACACAAAAACAATGGTCGCGCATCTTGCGGAAAAAGCGAGGGACGAAACCTACAGAAAAAACAGTTCGTTATTTAGCGGCTTTAGATACGTTGGAACTTTGGATAGCCGCTGTTGCCTCGAATGTTCAGTTTTAGACGGGAAATTTTTTGAAGGATCGGAAGTACCTACTGAACCTGAAATGCCGCAACACCCGCGCTGTCGTTGCCTCTGGTTGCCTGTTATAAAAGGCATGGAAGATGAATTTGACGAAGACGATGAAAGGGCGAGCGTTGACGGCCCGGTACCTGCCAGTTGGACGTATCAAGACTGGCTGAAAACACAAGACGATAAAACCATATTAGATATTCTTGGCCCAACAAGATACGGACTTTACAAAGAAGGTATGCCGATAACATCTTTTGTTGCTGATGGAAGCGTTTTGTCACTTAAAAAAATGATAGAGAAAGAAGGGTTAGAATTATTTGGCGGCGGATTAAAAGACAAGTCATGGCAAGTTCAGAAAGCATATTCAGATACTTATTATAATTCTATACGAAACCGTTCCGAGCCGACCGATATTGATAAAATAGCAAAAAATACTGACTTTTCAGTAAATGATATTCAGGCAATAAGAGACCATGTTTTTATTGACGAACACGATCTTGGTGATGGCAAAATAGGCAGGTTTGCTTCTGATTGGCAGATAGCGCAGGCATGGCAACGTATGGAGCAGGGATGGGAAGGCAATGGTATGAAGAAATACCGTGATTGTGATATATTGTTATTAAAGCATGAATTGGAAGAATTGACTATTATGGCAAAATATGGGTACAATGCTTGGGAAGCGCATGGGTTGGCCACCAAAAAATATCAGTGGAGTAAAGCAATAAAGGAGCTTGGATAAATGGCTTGGTATTATGTAAAGATCAGTGAAGACAATACAATGGTCATTTATGCGTATGGGCTGGAAACCAAAGAGGCGACAGGACAGCTCAAGTATGATAAAAAAACGAATGAATACTCAGTATTAAAAATTGCAGATAATGACGATCAAAGGGGCGCAGAATGGGCACTTTCCCATTTTCCCGATATTATTAAAAAAGGATTTCCTGAAAAAGATATTGTAATGATAGGTTGAAACAGGTTTATATTAACGATTTATTAACCGTCTTTTTTCTTTTTGGGGCGCCCGCCTTTTGACACTTTACGGATTTTTTCAACGACAGATTTATCGTAAATGGCGGTCGGGCCGGCGTAACAAATAGGTTTTATTTTTGCCTTACGAAGTCGCATTTTGGCGGCTTTTGGGTGTATTCCCAGAGCGTTTCCTATCTCATTAACTGTCATGCCTTGCATTATATAATTATCGGTAAAAATAATCAATAACAAAAGTGTAAAAGGTTATTGACATATTATTTACACTAGTGTAAAATATTAATAGATTTGCCCGTATGGGTAAAAATAATCTTTAGGAGAGAAAATTATGGCAAGAACAGCGAAAAAGGAAGAGGAAGTAGTAACCCTCAAAGAATTAAAAATTGAGCCGTTGACTTTGACGGTAAAGGGCGATTCGCCCCTTGTGGTCCATGCTTGGGGAGAAAAAGCGCGGCGGGAAATGTTGGACAAACAAATGCGAAAGGCAAAATCCGTAAAAGAAGCGAGAAATCCTTCCGCCGATGTTATTTCTTCGTTATACTGGCTTTCCAACAAACCAAAAGAAATGACTGAGGACGCATTTATTGACGCGATTAAAAAGGGCGCAAGGTTTGGCTTTCCGGCAAAGGCTTTCAAGGCGGCGGCGGTTTCCGCAGGCTATCGGACGGGAACGATAAAAAACAAAGTTACCATGTACGCGGCTTTTCACATTCAAGGCGAACTGGTAGAAATTATCGGCAAGCCAGAGCCAAGAGAAGACATGGTGCGGCTTGCGGGGCCAAGCGGCGTTGCGGATATACGATTTAGGGGGCAATTTCCCGAATGGAAAGGCGTATTAAATCTCACTTTTTGCCCTGATTTAATTTCTCTTGAACAAATAGTAAACCTGTTTAATTTAGGCGGTTACTGTTGCGGTGTTGGAGAAATGCGTGTTGAAAAAGGCGGAGAATGTGGAATGTTTCACGTTATGTGCAAAAACGAAAAATAGCTTCTGGCAGGCAGGGCAAGGCGAGTTACGGTTAGGTCATGTAGGGTTAGTTCTGGCAAGGTAAGTTTTGGCAGGCAAGGTATGTCAGTGTTAGGCGAGGCGAGGTTGGTTCTGGCAAGGCAGGCGAGGTATGACAAGTCGGGGAATGGCGAGGCGGGATTTGGCGAGGCGAGTCAGGCGGGGTATGACGCGGCGTGGCATGATGCGGCAAGATTAGGCAAGGCGAGACAATCTATTTTAATTCTTTAGGAGTAATTTATGAAGGGAGTTTATTCATGGAAAACGGGCAGTCATTGTAAAGGCGACGCTACAAAAGTCGGAGCGGAACTGGAAGAAATCGGCGAACAGGTAACGCCTGAAGCGGTTGTTGCTTTTGCCGCGAAGCACAAAAAGTCGGAATTGCACGGCGAGTTTGAATGGGACAACGAAACCGCCGGGCATTTGCACCGTCTTAATCAGGCGCGGCACTTGCTGTCATGTATCGTTATTGAACGTGAAGTGAAAACGCCGAAGGGTAAAAAAGAAGTTGTCATTACAAGGGCTTTTGAAAACGTCAAAGACTTGAACAATGAAGACGGAAAGCGCGTGTATGTTCCCATTGATGTCGCTTTAACAGTTCCAGAACATAGGGACTTTGTTATCAGCGGAATTTTCAAAGCCATTCAAGATTTGCAAGACAAGGCGCGGGCGTATGACAGTTACCTGAAAAATCCAGTTAAGTTTAACAGCGGGCTTAACACGGCGTTAAAAGCGGTTTAATTAACAACCGTACCAACCTGAGCCGTCCTTCGGGGCGGCTTTTTTATTTTTCAGACCATCGTATACATTTACTACGTTAATACTTCCGAATTGCGCGAATTTTATTTACCTCTTAATTTTTAACTGTAGGCGTAAAGTATTGGTATAGGCAGTAGCCAAACGCGGTAGCGTTTTATCAATCCCCCAAGCCTGCATTTACCGGCGCAGTAGCGCACATCAGTAGATGGGTAAATATCTTATCTTTCAGAGGTATTAGTATGCCAATTAACAAAGAATTTTTAGCGCCTTTATTTCAGGGCGTGGAAAAAGCGGAAGATTACATCAACGCGGTTATCGCGGAATATGAGAAGGAGAAACTCCCCATCATCAAAAACCGTGATGACATTCTCGCCGAGAAAAACAATCTTGAGAAAAAGCACAAAGAGCTTCAAGACCTCCAGAAAACTCTTGAAGCCGCGAACAAGGAGCTTGATGAAAAACTTAAGTCGAACGTTCCCGGCAAAGAAGTAAAAGTTTTTCAGGAAGAAATTGACAACCTTAAGAGAAACATCAAAGTCTTAACCGAAGAAAACGGCAAGATGAAAACCGAGTACGAAAAATCGCTGGAAAACCTCACGAGCGAGAAAACGCACTACATAATCGGCGAGGAATTCACGAAGCTTCTCAACGAAAACACCGCGATCAAACCCGCAATGAGGGAAGGGCTGATCAAAAGGTTCTTTGCCGATTACCCGAAATCCGATTTTGGGCCGTTCGTGTACGAAGGGAAAACAACCTATGTCACCAAAGACGGCAAAAAAATGAGCGATCTTCTGGCGAACTTCTTTAATACCGACGAAGGAAAAAATTATCTGTTGAACCAAAGCACCGGAGGCGGAGCCCCCGGAGGGTCAACGCCGGCCGCCGTTGGCGGTGGTATGAAAAGAAAAGACTTTGAAGCGCTGTCTTACGGAGAGCGCGACGCCTACATAAAAAACAAAGGCAAAGTCATTGATTAAATCAGGAGAAAAATTTTATGAATAATTTAACAGGATTAATTCCGGACTTACACGCGGCGATGGATATCGTATCAAGAGAACAGATCGGGGTTATACCCGCTTCTTACCGTGACGCGAGGGCGGACGCGGTTTCCATAGGGCAGGTTTTAACCATCCCCGTCGCCAAGCCGAGAAAGACACAACCGATCAGGCCGGGGCAGCCTCCGACGGGAAGCGGCAACGACTTTGACAACGTCCAAGTGACTATACAGAGGCAGGAATCGGCGGACCCGATTGTCTGGAACGGAGACGAGGAATCAACTCAAGGCGCTTTGATTAACCCCATGAAAAGGGATCAGATCACGCAGGCAATGAGGGCTCTCGCAAACGAAATCGAGGCTGACGTCGCTCTTGAAGGCGTTGTCGCGGGCGTTGGCGAAGGAAACGTGTATGGACAGAAAGGAGTCACGCCGTTCGCCGGATCGTTGGGAGACATGGCGCAAATTCGCAGAATTTTGAACGAGAAAGGAGCGCCGAATTTTGACAGGCAGTTTGTCGCCAACACTGTAGCCGCGGCAAGCCTGTTGTCGAATAACAACCTTCTCCATGTCGAAAAATCGGGGGGAGACAGCGAACTCAGGCGCGGCGTAATGCGCCCCATCATGGGATTTAACATTTATGAATCGGGCGGCCTTGTGACGATTGATCAGGGAACTGCGGCAGGTTATCTCGTGAACGGCGCCGCCGTCGCGGGGGCGAAAGCGATCAATATCGACTCCGGCTCCGGCACTTTCAAGAGGGGCAACATCGTAAAATTCGGAACCGACGCGACCGAATACGTTGTTACGGAAGATGTCGCAAGCGGCGGCACCGTCCTTAAAATCGCGGGCGGCCTGAAAGACGCCGTTGCGGATAACGCCGCGATAACTATGTCCGGCAGGGAATATATGCCAAGCATAGCGTTCAACAGAAACGCGCTTTTAACGGTTTGCCGCCCCGTGAAACTTCCGAGCGACGGCGATTCCGCGAAAGACGTTTACAACGTGGTCGATCCAGATTCCGGTCTCGCGTTCCAAGCGGCGCTGTACGGCGACTATTTGCAAAACAGGCTTGAGATAAGATGCGCGTGGGGCTGGAGAGCCGTGTCACCTCGCCATATCATGACCATTTTCGGTTAATCAAAACTCCCCCGCCTAACCGCGGGGGATATTATTTTTAGGAGTTAATTATGGGAAAAACAGTAACCATGCAAAAAGGCGACGTGTTTGCGGATATTTACGACAGCGAGGAAACAATCGCGCAGGCGCAGAAAGACGGGTATCATGTCTGTTCCGAAGCGGAAATGAAAGTCCGCGAGGAAAGGGCAATCGCCAAGAAACCAAAGAACGACAATAATTCTTCCAAAGGCAACGGGAATACGCAAACCAAAACTAACCTTGCCGACATGAACAAGACTGCTCTTTTGGCGTTTGCTGGAAAGAAAAAGCTCTATGATAAATCTTTCAAAGAAAAAAAACCGGCAGAAATTATTCCGGTAATCCTTGAGAAAGCCAGAGCTAAAATAGTGGAAGCCGAACTGAAAACAGCAGACGAAGCCGCGGCTTTAACGGAAGACGAGCTGTTCACATTATTTGATAGCATTAACCCCGAAGGTTAATAAATGTTTGAAGTAGAAGACGGCACGGGATTGGAAGACGCCAACGCTTATGTGGATATTCCTTTTGTAGAGAAATATCTCATAGGCGAAAGGCTTGCCCAGTTTAAGGATTTGTCCGATGAAGAAAAACAAGCTGCAATCATTGCCGGTACGCAGTTAGTTGACATCTCCTATGACTGGATAGGCAGCAGAAAATCGCTTGAACAGGGGTTAAACTGGCCGCGTGCGGACGTTATTTTACAAGGTTTTACAATCGAGGGCATTCCCGCCGCGGTTAAAAAGGCAACCTGCGAAGCGGTTTATTTGTCCATGACGGAAGAGAGTTTATTTAGCAATGAGAATGACAAAGAAGTTGCAAGGGAGCGCATTGAAGGGGCAATAGACACGTCATATGTAAACCCCAAAGACAAGGTTAAAGAAACCGTTACGCGTTTTGAGATACTGGACAAACTTTTAAAGGGGCTTTACGGCAAGGAAGAACCGCAGACAATGGGCGGTTCAAGCGTCGGTTCTGCGAGCGTGGAGCGAGCGTGAACTATAAAGAAATGGCGGCTAAAGCAAAAAAACTTCTCGGCAAAAACGGCACAAAGTGCATGTTAAGAAACCCCAGCGGAAACGCACCTGTTTATAATTCGGCAACAAATGATTACGAAACGGAAACTACGCCTTTTGACGGGTTCTGCATTGTTACCAGTTACGAAGACAAAATGGTTGACGGCACGATAATACAAGCAGGCGACCGGAAAATTATAGCAGTGCTTACGGCGGAGCCTGTACCGGAACTGTCAACATTGGATGTATTAAATAAGTTTGGAAAATTACAGAACAGTTATAAAGTGGTTAACAGTTCCCCGGTTAATCCGGACGCGACAACAGTAATTTTATACAAGTTGCAATGCCGGAAATAGGAGAATAAATATAATGAACCAAAGAAAACTTGATTATGCTTTAAGACAGGCATTAAATAACCTTGACCGCTGGAATGACGCTACTGGCATATTTGTAAAGCATACAACATATTATTTTGAATACCAAAAACTTATTGAAGACGCTGTAAAAATTGGAATAATGGCTGCTTATGATATTCCCATTGAATTTGATAAGGACGGAGCATTGATAGACAAAAGAAATATAAAAGAAAATGAAAAGCAGGCAAAAAAGAAGAAAAATAAGAGGTAGTTATGCCGTGGCACGGGGTTGACCCGATAGAATGGGCTGCAAAAACGAAAGATGTTCCGCGTAAAGCAATAAATATCTTTGCGTTTGAAGTTTTAAAACGTGTAGTAATGCGAACCCCGGTAGACACCGGAGCAGCGCGGCAAAATTGGCTGGTAACTATAAACGGCGAAACTGACGATTATGACGAATCAAAGAAAAAAGGCGGTCATGTTGTTGCTAAGGGCAAAGATGTAATCGATGCGGCGAAGGGCGATGACACGATTTTTATTCAAAACAACCTGCCTTATATAAAAATGCTTGAATACGGCGGGTACGGTAAGGCTAAAGGACAGGGAAAATCATTGATTGGTAGAAAAAGGGGAACGGCATTGCCTAAAGGAGACAGTCCGCCTTCAGAGAAGCAGAAAGATGAAGTCGAATCAAAGATAACGTCGGAAGGATTTTCCAAACAAGCCCCGAATGGAATGGTCGGTTTAACATTGGCGAAAGCTGATCGGATCTGGGATAAAGCCGTACAAGCGGCAAAGGATAATCCATGACAGACATATACATTGAGAAAACTTTAACAGACGCTTTTTTGACGCTTAACGAATTTTCAAATATTAAATTTATCACTAAAGACAACAAAGGGAATCCGCTTAATGTAATGTTTCCCAATGTTCTATTCAAAGAACCTGACGATAAAAGGTATTTTGCACTCTCATTTTTAGCCAACGAGCCTGAGCCTGCCGGCTTGGGTACTGCCGCGGATAACCGCTGGGACGGTATTTTTCAAATAGATATCATGGTTCCCCTTAACGCTGGTTCCGCGGAAACCGAGGCAAAGTATGACTGGATCAGCAAGTTATTCCAGCGCGGAAAATCTTTCGGCAATGTAACAGTCTTGCGCACCTACCGCGCCGCGCATGGGGCGGATGTTACATTCTACAGGACTGTGGTTCGTGTAGAATTTACAGCTTCATTGCCGAAGTAAATTTTATTTTATTATTTTCGTTTTTACCGTTTTATCTTTGCCACTAGCGAAGTCTATGCCGATATAAACTTCTTGACCAGATTCAAGAGCTTCGGAAATAACAACTTTCATTTTTTCTGTTTTTCCACTTCGTCTGCCGTTTACTTTTATCTTCATAAAATCTTCTTTCTTCATACTATCATACTAGCATATACCATCGTAAATGTATACTACGTTAATACTTCCGAATTGCAAAAACGTTTTTTCACTCTTACTCTTTAATTAAAGAATTTTTTAAGGAGGAGTTATGAGTTACAAAACCGCGCCGAATACAAATTTATTTTTATTGGAGGCAGATCAAAACGGCGAACTGCCCGCCAATCCCGCTCTTCAACCGTTGCGCTGGACGGGTTGTACGCTTGAAGGCAGTTACGAAGAAATAGCGAACGATTCAAAACTGCCGGGGAGAAACCCGTCAAAAAGTTTTAAAGGAGTCGATCAAAACGCGGGCGATTTAACCATGAACTTCGCCGGAAGTGAAAGCGATAAACTGCTTGAAGCTGTTTTGTGCAGTGAAAGGGGATTTGTCAAGAACAACGCGCTGTCCGTAGGCGGCGTCGAAGTTTTCGACATGGTTCCCGGAAACAAGCAGAGAATTTTCGCGCTGTTGAAAGAATACTCTCAAGACCCGAAACTTTACCAGTTGTTTAGGGGGCTGCAGATTAACACCCTTAAAATTGCATTTGAGATCAGCTCGCTTGTTAAACTTACTTTCGGCTTAATGGGCGCGAACAACCCTGAACTTGAAGACGCGCCGCCCGTAAACATGACAAACAAACGCCCTGCGTTTGCCACGGAGGAATTTATCACGTTACAGGGCGCGTGGAAATTCAAAGGTCCGGAAGACTCTGTGCCGGCAGAGTATATAGACGGCGTGAGCATAGCCCTTGACATAACAAACAATATGCAAAACTTGCAGGGCTTGTTCCAAGTAGAAGCAATTGATAAGTCTTTAGGTATGCTGGACATCACCGGGACGATCAACGAGTACGTCAAAGACGGAAAGCTCTACAACCTCGCCAAGAGAGGGGAGGGCGGAGAGCTTCACATAACGGTCTTTAGCGAGAAGAACGGAATTGAATACGAATTTATCCTTCAAATAAATTTCGACAACTCAACATTAACCGGCGATCCCCAGCTTCAATACGCCCTTCCGTTTAAGACTTTCGGAGAGAGCAGATTTTTGATCAGAAAGACCGTTAAAGAGGAGGAATAAGAATGAATTTAGACGATCTTGTAACTCAGGATAAATCTGAATCGGGCGAGTGGTTTCCTGTAGAGCTGTATGGCAAGACACAGGACTTTGACCTGCTTATTCTCGGCGATGATTCTAATACAGTAACGAAACATACACGCGAAAGAGTGAAAAAACTCAGCGAAATTTCTGCAAAGGAAAAAAATGAAAAGAACGAAAAGAACGAGGGGCTTAGAATAGAAACTCTTGACACTATGACTAAAATGAACGACGAAGCGGTATTAATAAGGATCGCCGGAATAAGGGGATGGAAAAGAGAATACGATGAAGATGGCAAAGTCCTCAATGAGACAGAAGATCCTGTAACCATTAACGGCAAGGAACTCAAAAACGACAAAGAATCATACAAACTTTTGATAACAAAAATTCCTGATATAAAAGAATTTGTTTTGAATAAAGCGAGGGATCGCACCAATTTTTTATCGGAGCCGAGCAGGAATTAGAACTGGCGGTAAAACGCTTTTTTTTCCTGCACGCCGACCGAACAAAGAAGGTTGGTGACAAGATAGAGCATTATACCCATGCCGAGGAGAGGGAGCGCGTAATCAATGCAATCGGATATGAAAAATGGGAACAAACTGGACAGGCAGAGACGTTTGGAGACATTCCCCCGCCTGTCTGCTTCTCTGAATTATTCGGAGTGTTTATCGACATCTACTATTTCTCGCCAAACGGAATCACTTACCCCGACATACAAGCCTATTGCCAAGCGAGTCAAAATCAATTATCAGCTTATGAAGTCGGGCTTATCCGCAAGATGTCGAGTTGGGCAGCGTCTGAGGTCAATAAAGCTTTTAGGGAGAGCCAATAATGCCTGACATAAGCCGATTAGTAATCGAGGTAGACTCAAAAGGCGTACTCAAGGCGACTGGTGATCTGGAAGTATTTGCTAAAATGGGACAGAAAGCCGGGAAAAGCTCAGATGATCTCGCGAATAAAATGGGCGCCTTGCAGTTAATCGCGAACAAATTACCGGGACCGTTTAAATCCGTCGCCGCGGGGCTTATGGGAATGGTAAACCCCACTACCGCCGTCATTAGCGTATTAGTAGAACTTGGAGAGGCTGCTGTAAAATATATAGGCGAAGCGGTAGACGCGTACGCGGAACATGAAGCGCAACTGGTAAGGCTGGGAGCCGTCGTTAAAGCAACAGGCGCGGATATGTGGACTACGACAGACGCGCTGTCAAGTTACGCCGACACGTTGCAGTCTACTATGGGAAAATCATCAAATCAAATCAAACAAATGCAATCGGTCTTGTTAGGGTTTACAAATATCACGGGGGAAAATTTTAACCGCCTCACAAAAGACATGATAGACATGGTTGACGTTATGGGCGGGGACATGGTGAGCGCCGCCAGTACTTTCGGCAAGGCTATGGATAATCCTGCGGAATCTTTAAGCGCGTTAAGCAGGTATGGTTTTAAATTCACCGAACAAGAAAAAAGCATGATCAAGGCAATGCAGGAAGCCAATGACATAGCGGGTGCGCAAGTTGTTATCTTAAAATCCATGGAGAAAGCGTTTGGAGGCGCCGCGGAGGCTCATGGGAAAACATTACAGGGAATGAAGGAATATGTAAAAACCTTAAAAGAACAACATAAGGCGTTAGTGGCTGAATACAGCGGCATGTCAGATATTGCAAAAGATTTTAATGAAATGCAAATACGATATTACGAGGGATTGAATAATGCGTTATCAGAAAATATTGAATTGGAAAAAATCATAGCCAAAGAAAAGACCGGTGCGACGCTTGAGGATTATTACAGAAAAATAGGTCTGGAAATTAATAAATTGAAAAGAGAAATAGAAAAATCAGAATCGGAAGGTCAAGAACATAAAACCTATGACAAGCAGTTAGAAGAATATCAGGAACTTCTTAAGCTATACAAGCCTGTTATTGACGCAGAAAAACAACGCACAACAGAACTTGAGAAACAGTTAAAAATTATCAATGATCAAAAAAAACAATACAACAGTGTAATGGAAACGGTCAGGGAGACGCTAAGCAAAACTCCAGAAGGACAAGCTGAGGAAATACAGAAAAAAATAAACGAGCTTACCATCTTTTTGAATAGCGGGAAAAAAACAGAAAATTATCATGTTTTTGATCTTGCATCGAAAAAATATAATGACGAGGACAAATTAGTAGATCTGGCTCAAAAAGACAAAGACGATATTAATAAAGCAATTAAATATTGGAAAGAACAACTTACAGAAATAGGCAAAAAGGGAAGGGCGCCTTTTGAAGATTGGGTTAAAATACTTGCGAGCGCAACCGGATACACCGAAGAAATGGTAAACAATTTAAAACGTCTTGGAACGGTAGAAAAATACGCCGCGGATGTCGAGAAAATACAAAATACACTTTTGTCTCAAGACGGCGATTTAATAAATGCCCTTGGCTTAGATAAAATCGATGTTTTGGAATCATCCGCGGATAAAGTCAGATCAGTACTCGAAGCAATGCTTAATTCCGGCAAATGGGATGGTACGGAACGATCGGTAAAGTTTCTGATCGAGAAACTGGAACAGCTTGATAAAACGGCAAGCGATTCCCATTTTGCAAAAATAATTGAAGACCTTGAAAAAGAAAGAAAACTATTGGAAAGTTCGCCTTTAGAGCGCGTGTACAATCAAATAACGGAGCAATTAAAAAGCAACAATGTAAAAGATCCGACTACTTTCCAGATAATTGAATACATTAACGAAAATGGTAAAAATTACCTTGCCAGTCTTGCTGAACAGCTCAAAGACGCCGGCGAGTCAACGTATGATTTAGCGGTAAAACGCTTAATGCTTGAAAAAAATATAACCGAAGAAACAGCGCAACAGGCGATATCAGTCCAAAAACAAATAGACTACATAACCAACGGCTATGACATCATGGCAGAGATAACGACGGAAATTAATGACGCGCTCAAGTCCATCCGCGCAGGCAAGGGCGGTTACGGACAGTATGCGGAAGGAGAATTTGCCAATTCAGCCATGAATGTTATGGGAGGGTCAGACGTTGGGACGTTTGTAACATCTTCGGCGGGAAGCGGCGATCCCGGGGTGGGGGCAATAAAAATGTTAGTTGAGTCCCTTGCAAAAGTAATAACAAGCATCGAAGGCGTAGATCAAATATTGAACCCGTTTACCGGCATGCTTATGGAACTGAAAGATGTTTTCAAAGCTTTGCTGCTGCCGGGGTTTGTACTTTCCAGGGCGTTTGTTGAACTTGGAAAGGGGATAAATTGGCTGCTTAATTTCATATCGTTCGGCATGATTAACGAAATGGCAAGGATGTACGACAGCCTTGCAGTGACCAATGACGAAAGGCGAACAGAGGAAGAGAGGTTACGCGCGCTCAATGAACAATATAAAAATCTTTACGCAGCCCTTAAAGAGCAGGAAGAATACTATTTACAGCAGCGCCGGCACTTGAACGCGGAATGGGCTATTGAAAACTATCAAACAAGAAGCGTAAACGACATGATATTAAGCCCCCACGGCGCGTTCAGCACTGATCCTGAGGATTATATTATCGCGACAAAGCACCCGGAAAATTTTGCGGGCAGCAACGGCGCCGCGCCTGTATATATAACGGTAATAAATAAATCAGCCGCGGAAGTAACGACGCAGGAAAGCACCGCGGCTGACGGCGCAAAGGAAATTAAGATTATAGTAGAGGGTATTGTCCAAAGCGGATTAGCAAGCGGTAAATTTGATTCTGCGCTGGAAGCCGCCACAACGCGTAGAAGCGGAAAAAGAGGATTCTGATGATAGAGTGGCCGAAATATAACGGAAAATTAATAGGGACGGTTCTTCGTTCTTCATCTTGGGAAACAACTCCGGGTATCATCGCCGACAAAACCAGAAGCGGGAAATTTAAAGTGCGGATCAATCATGTTAATATACCGGACGAATTTTCCGTAGTAATGCATATGACTTTACCAGAATATTTGGTATTAATGAATTGGTGGAAAAATGTGTGCCGAAAAGGTTTTTATACCTTTGCGTACCCCAAGATAGACGATAACACAAAAGTAATGGCAGAATACCAGTTCGCGCCTGATACTAAGCCAAAAATACAAAATACGTCAGGTGACAACCTTGAGATTGCCATGAACTGGATGGAAGCGACATGATCGTATCCCCTAAAACTCAAAAACGGTTAGCCGCGCAAAGAACCGCAGCGTTCCCTTATCTGATACAAATTACACAATCAGGGTCTGATATGTTTTTTGTGAATTCATCAGATAATTTGCTTTTTAAAGGCAAAATTTATAACTCCGCATCATTTTCGATTGATCCGCCAAACGTAGAAGGTGCGAAAGTCAGCAATGCGACGCTTACCATATCGGCTATAGATCAGTATTGGACGCAAAAGATAAGAGAAACAGAAATACCGGCAAAACTAAAGTTTATTGCCGTCATTGTTTATGATGAACAAGGGATAGAAGGAATTGAAGAACTGGAAGAAAACAGTTTTACCCTCAGAGCGGCGCGATGGGATGAAATAGCTATTTCTTGGGATATGTCTTTTGACGAACGGCAGGCTTATATAATAACGTCCGTAAAATGCACGCCGCAGGTTGCTCCGGGGTGCGCGTAATGATAAACGTAAAAGACTTGGTTGGAATACCGTACAAAGATCATGGACGGGATTCTTCCGGCATGGACTGTTATGGATTGGTTATTGAAGTGTTGCGCCGGGCGGGGATAAGCGTTCCAGATGTGTTTTATTCCGATACGGATATTAAAACGAATATAACAACCATGAAAATTCTTGAGTCCGCCATACCGAATACCAAACTGGAAAAGCCTGAGGATCTGGCGGTGGTCGAGATACTGGTAATGGGGCAGCCGTCGCATGTGGGCGTTTGCTTGGGGGACGGAACATTTATCCATGCACTTGAAAAAGTCGGCGTGGTAATAGAGCCGTTATACAGATACAGGCATAAAACAAGGGGGTTCTACCGTGTCAATAATTAACATTTTCCGCAGCGCCTTTGAGAACAACCATGACGCTGTTCCGGTATCCGGAACTGTCGCAATCAAGGAAGCGCTGCCTGAGGTTGATTTTGAGAACGCCGTTATAGCGGTTAACGGCTTCTATGCCGATGAAAACTATGTCTTGCAAGATAACGACATCTGCACTATAAGGCTGTTTCCTAAAAAAGGAAAAGGCGGATGGAACCCCATTGACACCGCCTTGACTGCCGCCGCGTTTATTGCAAATCCCGTTTTGGGCGTTATGTATGCGGCGGCAACCGGCTTGAGTTACGCGTTCTCGAATAAAACGCTTGGCAGTCTGGCTGCTGAATCCTTTATATCAAATTCATCTGACTTATCCGGCGCTCCGAACAGCCCGGAAAGCCTGATTAATGTCCCGCAGCTAAGAGGGGCAAAAAACCAGTCAAATAAAAACAAGCCCATACCATTAGTGATGGGGAAACATCTTTACACCCCGATGTATATAGGAGCGCCTTACACCGAGATAGGCGGCGCAGACGGGGAGGAACAATACTATAACGTGCTGTATCTGCTGGGCTGGGGCAAATTGAATGTAAGCGATATAAGGCTGGGACCCGTAAGCGGATTAGCAAAGAACCAGTGCAGATTAACCGAAGGAAGCTGGTCATGGAATAATAACCCGTCATTTTTTGGAGCTGATTTTATTAATCCCAGTTTTAAGGACAGTAATCCTCAGCTTGAATTGAGGCAGGGAGCGAGCGAAGTCGGGCTGTATCCGCAAAAAGTTGTGGAAGAGCGGCTTAGTATTGAACTGATTAACATAAAGGATAAAGACAACCCGTCAGAGAATAAAAAACTGCCGGTAACAAGGTTCTCCGCCAAAAATCCGCAAAAGGTTCAGGTGGAGATCACTTTTAACCAGGGATTAATTTCTTACGATGAAAAAGGAAATAAAAGAAACGCTTCGGTTGGTGTACTTGTTGAGTGGAGAGCGAATCCAAACGCGGATGAGTGGAAAGAATTTGGGCGTTTTGGGACTGATAAAGCTGATATAAACGGAAAATCTCCCACTGATTACAGCCAGGCTACCAAGACGACAACCATAACGCGCCAGAAGGCGAAAGTTATGCGCTTTGTCGCCGAAAAGTCTTTCGCTTATGACGACGTAAAAGATTATGGCAGAACGATAGAAATCAGGGTAATCCGCACGACCGCTAAAAAAACCGATGACACGAGGACGGCGGACACTGTGTATTTGAGCGCGATCCGCACATGGTGTTTTGACAACGAAGCCACAATATCAAACAAAGGGGTAATGGTTCCTCAAGCTCCTATGATCGCGAAATACAGAAACCAAACGGCGCGGCTTGGTTTTAGGATTAAAGCGGCAGATGTTTTACAGGGGACTATTGATTCTTTGAATTGTATCGTGGAATCATACGCGCGGACATGGAACGGTTCGGCGTGGAGCCCGGGTGAAACGCCGACAAATAACCCGGCAAGCGTCGCATTGAAAATATTGCAGTCCCCAGCCCTGGGCAACAACGCTTATCCTGATTCAATGCTTGATCTTGATTCGTTCGGCGAATTCTATCAGTGGTGCGCAGAAAGGAAATATACCTGTAACAGCGTGCTTACGGCTGAAAAACGCGTGGATGATTTATTAAATATCGTTCTTTCCACAGGGCGCGCTATGAGGATACTTAACGGAAACCGTTACGCGGTTTTAATTGACAAGCCGCGCGAAAATCCGGTGATGATTTTAAACAACCAGAACGTGCTTGAGGCAAAGAATGAAAAACTGTTTGAAGATCTTCCGGACGGGTTTTCCGTAAAATTTATCAATGAATTGGACGGATATCAGGAAACGGAAATTTACGTGATGGCTGACGGTTCCGCGGCGCCGGGTCCGTTATCAAGAATGGAAAGCGTTGAAATGCCGTTTGTCACCGATTACGAACAAGTGGTAAAAAACTGCCGGTATCTTTTAGCCTGCCGGCGCTTGCGTCCGGAAACATGGATTAGAAAACTGTCCGTTGACGGCTACTTAATCGGGATAGGCAACAGGGTGGAAGTTCAAGACGACACTATCGTAGTCGGGATCGGAGAGGGAGCGGAAATAAAAGGCGTTATTTTCTCACCTATTCCTGCGGAGAACGGATTAATTTCTGAAATACAAACGGACGGACAATTTGACGTATCAGTTGTAGCTGGCAAAGAATTCGGTATTAAGATAATGCACTTTGACGGCGTGCATAACGGGACAATCAGGACAATCAAAACAGCGGTAACGAAACCGGGAATCTATAGCAATTTTGTTTTTAACCCGCCTATTGGATTGCCGTTCACCCCGCAGAAAGGCGACATAATAGCGTTTGGCGAATATAACAAAATCACAACTCCGGCAATTTGTTTTGGAAAAAAAGACAACGGGGACGGTACGTTTGATGTTACCCTGATACCGTATCAGGAAGGGATATATAATACCGATTCAGGCAAAATACCGCCTTATGAGGCGAATATTACCACTCCGCAGCGCCCGGTACAACCGACCGCCATTCCAGAGTTCGCTGAAATTATTAATGAAAGAATATCGGATGTGGCAAGCCGCCCGGTTGAAGTAAACAGGCATTTATTCCAATTGATACTTTCTATTCCAACTAGAATTTTAGACTGCGATCACGGCGGGAATATTCTTGATGGAATATTGCCGTTTACCAGTCAGGCTACGTTATATGTGGGAACAAAAGAAGTCGATATACGAAGTGAAATTATACAGTATCCCGGAAAAGGCAGCGACTTATTTGATCCTATGCTTGGCAGTTTTGTACCGGTAAGGAGTATGAATGATGTTATATTCTCTCTTAAAAACGAACCGGAAGGAGTAACTATAGATGAGAAAGGATTAATAACAATCAGCAAACGAGCGAAACTTAGCGCCGAAAATTATATTACAGTTGTCGCCGATTATTTTGGGCAAATATTTACAGCTGTATTATTTTTAAAACTAGGTGTATACACTCCGCGGTATCTTGGTGTATGTGTTGAAATAATAAGGGCAAATACCGTTAAAATTAAAAAAGGTGTTGATATTTTTGAAATAGTAGCATGGCAGGGTGATTGGGTTTCTTATAAAGGAGGTATTATACAACAAGGATGGAGACCAGATTTTTGTTATAAATGGACAGGCGCGCAATGGGAAGAAGTACCAACCAGCGAATCAGCCTCTTATATGGAAGCTTTAGCAGACATAACAAGAGACGCTCCTTCTGGAGCATTTTCTACAATATTTGCTTCTGAGCTAATGTCATTAAGGGCGACAATAAAGACACTTGAAAGCGAAATTATAAGATTAAGAAATCCTGAAATTCCAAATAACTATATAGAACTAAATGGAGAAAAAGGGATTATAAAAAGCAGTAATTACGATCCTGATGCTCCGGAAGGCGAACGTGAAGGGTTTATGATAGACTCAGACGGGAAAGCGGATTTTTATGATATTACCATTAGAGAAGGCAGCGTATTTAAAGGCTTTCTGCAATCCATTGGCGGGGTTTTTGAAGGTGAACTTAATTGTGATGTGCTAGAGGTAAAGAAAGGCGATATAATCACACATCAATTTCCTGCCGGCGGAGGAAGCTATCCAAAATACAAACATTCCGCGGAGATAGAACAAGAAATTATCATTTATTTACAAGGATCATTACCCTCTAATCCTCCTAATATGGGCAGTAGTCGAATTTATTATTTAAAAGGTGGCACTATTACATATAAAAATTCAAATTTAAAAATAATTGCTATTATTTGCCGTAATTCATACGAGACTAACGTTTATATGCATCATAAAATGTATGTGGTATATTTAGGAGTAGGCGGAATTATTGATATAACTAGCGGCGGGTATATTCAATATCCGCTACAGTTTACCATGGGCAACAATGAAAGTAAATTGCTGTTAAAGAAATTGCCGACGCAAGTGACGACAGACGATCCGGTAGGGACGGTGTATAAGTATCATAATGCTTCTCTTGGCAATGTAGCATTATTAGCGGTAAAGGAGTAATTATTCAGATATTTTTCTACCGGCAAATAATCCTATTATCAAAATATCATTTTCAAATTTATATGAAAAAACAAGCGGGTCAGGGTACATTTCCAAATTTTGGAAAACAGAATCTCTGTAGTTGGTAGTAACCGTTAAATTAGTTTCGTTGTAACTGTAAGTACCAGACCAATAAATTTTTTCATCTGTTAATTGCTGGACATTAGTTTTAGTAAAGATATAACGCAAGCCAGTTTCATTTTCCCAAGTACCCACAAACGGGTTAACTATTACTTGTTCTTCCACAGGCTCATCTTCACATGAAAAAAGGAAAAACGCAAGGGTTAAGGTTAAAAATAGTTTCTTCATAAAACTGCTCCTTGTAGATTATTAATAAAAATCATTTATGGCGGGAATCCCTTTTGGGTCAATGGTTATCGGCTTGCCTCTTATTTTTCCGTTTACCTGAACAATTAGAGATTTGCAATTTTTTAATTTTAAAACCATTTCGCTTGTTAAAGTAGCCAATGGCGTTTCGACAATAAAATCTTGCATTGTTAAATTTCTTGGTGTAATAGCTAATGTATACAACGAATCATCTATTTTTATTTGAATGTTTTCAATAAAAATCCATGATTGTCCGAGATACACGACGTTTAATTGGTTTACTTTTGATTTGGCTGGAAATTCTTTTTTCTCAAATAATATAATTGTAGTGCTTGCAGTTTCTGTAAAGCTGTCATAAACAACACCTGATACATAAATTTTCATGCTATAAGTTATTATATCCCCTGAGATGTCGTTTTCTATTTCTTTTTCAACTTCAAATAAATTATTTAGATTATCTTGTGAAAAAACTGGAAATGATAAGAGAAATAAGAATGTAATAACCAACTTTCTCATGGTCGGCGCCCCCCTGAAAACACCGTATATTCATACTACGTAAATATATACGAATTGTCAAGTTCAAAAATACCGCAAATAATAAATTATTATGGCTTATGAGAAAACAAATTGGAAAAACAGGCAAGGAGCCGGTCTTAACAAGTTCAAAAAATCAGAAGAAACAAGCGATTATGTTTATTTAACAAATGAACCTGACGTCATTACAGAGCAAGGGACGCCTTTTTCTGTAGAAAATATGAATAAAATAGAGCGGGGCATTTATGAAGCGCATGAAAGCAAACAATCAAAAATAATAAATGCGACCTGTTCAACCGCCGCCGCAACAGCGGCAAAAGCCGTTACAATCGAAGACTACACCTTAACCGCAGGTGATGTACTTGCTATTACCTATACTAATGGAAACACGGCAAATTCAGCAACAATTAACGTAAATGGCGCCGGAGCTAAAGCTGTGTCTTTAGGGGGCGGCGCGCCGACGGGCGCAAGCGGAACAGGGGCTCATTACATAGCGGCTGGTCGTACAGCTCTCTATCACTATAACGGGACTTACTTTTGCCTTACGGGCAGCCAAGACATTACAGACAGCAACACAGAAAGCGAATTAACTGCAGCAGTTACCCGAATTACAACTATTGAAGGGAAGATACCAAATCAGGCAAGCGCGAATAATCAGTTAGCGGATAAAGATTTTGTTAATTCATCCGTTACCGCAATGGCGGCGCACCAGCTCACTTATAATGCCGCGGGTAATCCTTTTCCAACAAAAGCCGCGCTTAATTCAGCGGCAACTTTTTATTACAAAGGCACAGCGTTTAGCCCTACCGAACACGATTACTGCGTGGTACAAGCAGACGAATCTCAGAACGGCGCGCAAGTAAGATATGTATATAACGGCGTACAATGGATTTTTGGCTATAAAATCAACGATAAGCCGTTTACAGCAGAACAATCTGCCGCAATAGATTCAGGCGCAACTACAGCGATAATTGGCAGTGTGGCAAATAAAGTAGATACATCTGGAAATCAAACAATTAACGGGATAAAGACATTTGGATCTTTACCGGTTTTGCCGTCAACCGCTCCTGTAAATAATAATCAAGCGGCAAGCAAAGCTTATGTTGATTCCAAACTTGATGCCGACAGCATAGCTGTAGACGTTAGCAAAAAAGCATACGCCAAAAAAAATCGGTATACTATAACGTCAAACACGATAGGGCACTTAATTAAAACAAATATTGCAAATACTGAAATCGGAAACGCGAAACTTTCCATAAGGGCATCTTTTTACACAACGGCGGGAATGATTGATACAGAGTTAGATTGTTTCATAAACGGCGCAAGCATAACAGCCAACAGTATGCAGCAGCTTAACAAAGGTTTTAACCTCCCGCCTATAATCGCATGTTTGAATACGGATAATACGTGGTCATTTTTTATAAAGCATAATAAAAGATATGTCCATATTGCCGTGGACATATCTTTAAGAAATGCGACCAATTCTTCAACCTCTTCCGCGTTTTCTGAAACCGCCTTAGAAAATCGGTGTACCGAAATATTAGCTATTTCGGCAACAGAAGGCGTGCCGACATCGGCAAATGCAGGTTACATTAAAGTCCCTGACTCTTTGGTATTCGGCGCACAAAACACCAAAGAAACTACATTGTATATTGCGACTCAAGACGGAGATGACAGCAATACCGGAACAAGCCGCGCGCAATCATTAAAAACGGTTGCTGCGGCGATTGCAAGAGCTAAGGGCAATGAAAGGCTTTTTTTGTATATCAACGCCTCTGTAACCGCCGCGCCTGCGGCGTATAACTCAAGTACTGCTTATGCGGCAGGTGATCGCGTGACATATAACGGATATACATACGAGAGAGTCACGGCAGGGACAGGTACTACTCCAAGCGTTACGGCAACAGTGTGGAAATTTGTACCTATGGATACTGTTACGCAAGGGAACTGGAGCGCGTCAACAGCTTACGCGGCAGGCGATACGGTTTTTAAAAACAGTTCAACAGGGCAGAAATTGTCTTATGTTTGCATGGCAGCAAATACAGGAGAACCGCCAGCAGATACTTATACTAAATACTGGGCTTTAGCAGGTCTGTACAATCCAATAATTCCGGCAACGACAATCGCCCACATGAAGGAAATTGTGTTTGTGGTGGAAGCGTCAACTTATAACGCCGCCCAGCCTTATGTTATTTGCACGGGAAGTTTGACGTTAAGCAAAAACACGTTAATACACAGCGACGCAAAATTTTTAATTGCTGGTACTTTAACTATGGACTACGTCCCAATATTCCGCTTTGAAGGTAGTATGGTTGCGAATGCAATATCCGCGAATTACGACACTACCGGAAGGTTTGAAGAGGTTACGGCATGGTCTTATATTACGCATAATAAAGTAAAAATATATTACAACGGCGCGGTTACAGTTGGAGTAACTGATACCGCATCAAGAGCAGCAATAACAATTAGCACACTATCAGATGTAGTATTTTGTGGTAATTTAATAGCTGATGGTTATAGCGGTGCTGTTAATACCGGCACGGGAATATATGTGTCAACGGGTGCAACTGTAACTGTTTTAGGAAATGTAACCTTAAGAAGTTTCGGCACTGCTATCAATGTTGCAACAGGCAGTACGTATGCAAATTATTCCGCGACAACTACCATGATTAAATCAAATTATACCGGCAGCACAAACCCTGCAGCTATCAAAGTAGACGATCGTTCAACTTTTATCAGCAGCAAAGGCGCAAGTTATGTCAGAACAAATACAAATGATAACATATCAGGGAATTTTATTGATTTAAGCAACATTGAGGCTAGCACTTTATTGGGTTTAGCAGATATTAATTTAAATAATAATTTTTCAACACTCGGAAAACCGAAACTAGTTTTAATCGAAGGTCAAAATTTACCTAATGCTCCTGCAAGCGGCTGGGGTTTCTGCCTGCACATGGAACACAGAAATACTAACCGTTTCGCAAGACAATTATTTATGCCATTTAGTTCCAATGATATATATACACGTGCTATTAACGAGGGGACGCCATCAGCTTGGGTAAAAATATTCCCCAATGATACAACAACACATCCTAACCAAACAATAGAACTAACTCAAGACGGGCAAGAAGCGGAACTGGCAAAGATGTACGGAGGAACATGGGCAAGGGCAACCACTCCCTCAGCAAGAACCGTTTCTCGCGCCGCTTCAAACGCCGGAAGTAGTTTAGAGAATTCATTATTGCCAAACACGACTATTGCATTAAGCTCTTCTATTCCTGCCGGAAGCGTAGTCACTATAACTATTAGTAACTGTTCACAAACCGCTACAACAATAACGCTGATCTCCTCGATAAGAGGTACTATAGGTGAATTTGCTATCCCCGGTGCTAATTATCCGACCGTAACTCTTCCGTCAATCACAAAACTGTCAAGCGAAGTAATATCAGTAAAACAGAAAGACGGTATTCCTGTTTCTGTTTCGTATACATGGACTGCCGTACCCGCATTGTCTAAAACAGCTTATTTATATGTAAGGAGCGATATATGAAATTATTCGAGTTAGTCCTTTACCAGTCCTGTAATTATAAATGCGTTGACTGCCCTATGGAAAAGTGGTTATACGAACCTGATGAATTATTCGAGGACGGGTCGAGAAAAAACGCGATTACCAATTCTAAACTTTTAGAATGGTTAGACGAATACCTTGATCCTAACGAATGGTTTATCGAGATTACAGGCGGAGAACCGGGGCTGTATCCTGAAATAGAAGAACTTGTGTTAGCTTTAAGCAGAAAAGGTTATAAAGGAATAATAAGAACTAACGGCTCAGTGCCCCTGCCGTACAGCGATAATTTTAAAAGAGTTACCGCATGGCATAAACAGGCTGTTAAGATTCCAAAGTATTATGATTTCATTTTAATACTGGAAAACCCTGATGATGACTGGCAGGCGAAAAAAACTTACTGCGAAGAAAACAATATCCCCCATGCGGTGTTCCCTTATAAGTTTTTTTCTCTTGACGGATCGCAGACTACTACTTACCCGCCGAAGTATAACAAAATTTTTAACGAAATGACAACCATGTTTTCAAGCGGAGCCATTGGCGGCTGTTTCACAAGCGCGGCTGATTCAATTGAAGGCGCGGCTCTGCACAAAATGAGTGAACCGATAGTCAGGGCAACTTGTGAAATGTGCGGAAACATAGAAGCGCTCGAATATTTTATAGATAATATACCCGGATTCAAAGAAACGCTTGGAATAACGGAAAATGACATAATACCGCCGCAAACCCCGTTTATAAATTACCCAATGCTTAATATGCGCAATGAATGGGTAGACAAGGATGGAAATGTCGTAGGTGTATTAGGCGATGACATATCGCATATACCAAATGAGAAAGTATTTATACAAGGAGAATAAGATGTATTTATTTTTACTTGAAGCAAACGTTAACATGAACGTCAATGAATTATCAAACGAAAAATTATTAATAATTATAATATCGGCTTTAGTGCTGGTGGCTGTTATTTTTATTAATGGTTTTTCAATTAAATTCGGTGATAAGGAAATAAATATAGGCGGCGTCCAGCGCCTGTTGGCAAAAAGAGATAAAGATATGCTCTTAAAAGAGAATCTAAAAAAATTCTCCGATGACGTGGATCACGAGATGACAGCGGATTTGTACGATCTTGTCGTAGATATTGAAGACCATCTTGGAGAGTCGTTATTACAAGGCGAACATTGTTATTTTAGCTACGAAAAATTTGCGTCAATCGTAAAAAACGAGCTGTTCAAACGTATCCGCAGAAATAATTTGTGGGAAAAATTAACAGACGCAGGAAAAGAAAAGTATATAGCTACAGTGCTTAAAGATATTAAAGAGCGTTATTCGCTATTGCAGCTGAAAGCTAACCAGGTCAAATGCAAAGACACATATACTGATTTTTCGCAAATCAAAGAGGCAATCCGCGATGTTTTAATACAATTTTTTGACCGCACGGCAGAAATTTTAATTGCCGGAATGGAAAAGAAATGTGAAAAGTACGAAAAAACTAAAGAAGAATTTCAAACAAAGGCGGCAGAAAAACTTTGCTGCGATGACTGTATTGATAAAAATCGAGCGCGCATTGATAAACTTAAAAAAACAATAAGCTAGGGGAGTTAAAAACATGACGTTAAATGAGTTTGTAGAAAAATACAACGGCAAAATTGTAGACTTCGACGGCAAGTACGGAGCCCAATGCGTCGATCTTGTCAGGCAATATTTTAAAGACGTGTGGAATCTGCCAAAACAGCCTGAAAGCGTTAATGGAGCAGTTGATTTTTATTTTAAGCATGAAAGCCGCCCTGTTCAGAAAGAATATTTAACTTGTACGGCGTATTACGACGTGTTAGTTCCGCCCCCGTCCGGTTCGGTTATTATCCTTCGTGCGACAAAAGACAACCCCTGCGGGCATATTGCTATTTGCACAAAAGCAGACAAAGACAGTATCACCGTATTAGAACAAGACGGCGTGTACAACACGAAGGCTATAGAGGAAGGGCGCCCGCAGAAGCCGGCGTACATCACAAAATGGGGTTATGAAAGGCTTGTTGGCTGGTTAACAAAAAAGGAAATCAAGTAATGGAAAACATACCTATTCAGCATATATCTTTTGGAATACTGCTTGTTAATATCTTTCAGGCGTTTTTATTAATCTATTTTAATAGGGATAAGTTAATATGAGCGAAGACAGTATAACAGATATTTTAGTTGCTAAAGAATTGGTAGGTTGTTTTTCAAGGAGTAAAAATGAAAAAATTAATATCAATCTTATTATTATTTTCTTTATTATCACCTTCTTTGTCGGCGTTGCAATCGGCTTCTTCGCTGGGTCAGGAAATCTTAACGGATTTATTAATAATAAACCAACAAATAGACAGCTTACAGAAACAGTTAGAAGACTCAGAGAAGAACTTAGCAGAGAAAGAGAAGCGCTATCAGGAATTAGAGGATTGTTACAAGAGGAGAGAGAAATTATTAAATCAGCTCTCGAAGCTTGTAGACGACTCGGCGAAGGAATACAAAATATCATTAGGAAAATGGAAATTCTTAACAATCTCATTATCGATCTTGAGCGCCGGGCTTATGGGAGCGTTGATTTATCAGAAATTAAATAGTCCGTGAAAATTACCAAAGGTTTTGCATATTTTTCCTTTAGTAATAAGTAGCGGATTATTTTAATAATTTTGCAGGAGGGTAACATGAAAAAATTAATTTTTCTGTTGCTTATGGCGGTAGTCTTGGCAGGCTTTGTGTCTGCCGGCGCCGTCCATCCGCCTTGGGTCGAAAGCCCGGAAACAGCGGATGTTATTTTGGCTGAATACGGTATCCATGAGGGTATCGTTACCCAGCCTACGGTTCTGGTCTCAGCTCTGCCCAAAGTAGAGCAGTCCAGTTTTTTGGCGGTAGTGGTACACGATAATTTATCCACACAGCCAATCAGTTATTTTATAAGTATAAGTTTGGATACTGGACAGTCTTGTATTGCTTGTGCTATTAAAGCCGTTGATTATTATTTGCGGCTTTAGGTAACTGCGGAAAAAACCTCATAATAAATATAAAATAGCCCGTGTACGTTGTATGCGGGCTATCTTTTTGTTTAAATGCCTAATTTTCCACTATTAAATGTTTGGAGATAAGGAGAAAAACATGGCAAAAACTAATAAATTTGTATGTCCGCATTGCGGAAAACCGATAGACGCCGCTTTGTTTTTTGCATGGCGGTCAAAACAGTTAGGGGAAATGACCAGCGAAAAAAAAGCAAAGAGTTCCGCTGAAAACGGAAAGAAGGGCGGCAGACCGAAAGCCCTGAAAGATGACTTTGAACTTAACGTAACTAAAAACGGCAAACAATGTAAATTAAGGTTGGTAAATGACGGCGGCAAGCAATATCATCTTTATGCGGTCTATCCTGACGGTCAGCAAGTAAGAACAAAATATCAACCGAAAGCAAACGATGGGTTTCCCGATATAAAGTTTTTAGCGGTTAAAAATGGTTTTGAGAAAAATTAATTTTTGATTAATTATTAAAAGAGCGCAAGGATATACCCTGCGCTCTTTTCGCTATTATTTTGCCCGCATTTCTTTCTTAAGCCTATCCGCGCCGCGGTCAAAGCGGCGTAATTCGTCCATGTCATAAAGCCTTGTAACGTAAAGAACTTCCCCAGCTTCAAGGGCTTCTCCGGCTTGTATGTTTATATCTGTTAAATATTTTTTGGTTTTTGCGTCCAGGGACTTCGAAAAGGTTACAGCTTCCTGTTTGCCGATAAACAGTTTATTCCCCACAACTTTAATTTTCGATGGCTTAGGTTTATTAATTTCACCTTTTGAGAATTCCTTAAACTCCTGCAGGGTAGATACTTTTATTTTTTTAAAAACTTCCCGCTTATCATGGATTTCAAGCGCCCTGTCCACATAAGGCAGCTTGGTAGGACCGTCAGCGTCGGAAAACTCTATTTTCTCAAGCTCCCTTTGATATTTGATATAGGCTTCGCCGATATAAAGCCAGTTGTGCGCTGTGCTTCTTTCAATCTTCATATCATCGCAAAGTTTTACTAAATAATCATTCATGCTGTGATAATTAAGGTCAATAAATAAGCCTTTCTCTTTAAGCCGGGCAAGCCCCATTCCCATGGCTAAAATAGACAGTCTCACCCCTTTTATGGTGTCGCGGATACCTGCGTCAATTTCCGCAGCGTTATCGGAATTGGCATAGTCAAGGTTAAACTGGCTTTTTGGCAGTTTTCTTGCCGGGGGCAGCGGTCCGTCATATTGGTTTGGGATAGATTCCATGTCGCCTCCAATCGGTACGTTATCGGTACTTTATCATATACAAAACTTGACAAAACGGGAAGAACGGATAAAATGGAAAATGCGTTAAATCCTTGTTATGCAAGGAATTAGCACGTAAGTGCTTATGCTATATAGAGATAAGAAAGCCCCCAGCAAGTGGCTGTTAACCACTGGGTCCGTGGTCCGAATCCGCGCGGGGGAGCTTTCGCCGTCCACTGGGACGGCTTTTTTAATGGTTTATTTGTCATTTAGTGAAACAGGCAGCCCCGGACTATGCGCCCCTTTCCCCTCCTTCTTTACCTGACCGTCGCCATTAGCCGCGCCGATACTGGACGGAAGGCATATAAAGACTGGTTATCGGACAACTGACATATTCCTGCTAAAAAACAAATTATTAGATTTTTATTTTTGCCACGCCTATTAATAATATAGGAGCAACGAAAATGAAAAGAGAAAAAAGGCTAGAGAGGAATGGTAAAAACCGATATAATAAACAAGTGAATCCATTTCATAAAACTATAATAGGAAAACCCAAAAAAAGGCTTATTGAAGCCGCCGCAGACATCGGGCTTAATTATTCCGAGTTATCCCATGAAGTTACGAACCACTTCAAAAGCCATATTATGAAAAAGCATGGGGAAGGGGTATTGTCAATTACCGAGATGGACTTTGAAAAAATACCCGCAATAGTGAGACAACCTGACTTGGCTATAATTGGCACAATCCGCGAAGGGGCAATAGTCAATGTTTATGTAAAAAGGGAGCATGGAACAACGTATTTATATTATGATGAGGCGTTAAACAGTAACCGAAATAAAGCTTTGCGGGCAAGGACTTTTTTTAAAATTGTAAAACCGCTTGACATGGAGAACCTTGAACGAATTGTAATTATGAACGGAAAAACGGATTTAAGCAGAGCAAAAAAAATTATAGCAGCCGGAGGCCATCCCGGCGGGGAAGCATAGGAAACCTACGCCCGGCGGCAGCCACTCCCGCCCTTCGCTGTATTTAAATATCGTATCAAAAGCCATGTTTGTCAAGTCTGATTTTTCGGCAATTGCCTATAAATAAAGCAATAATTTGTAGACGCATTGTAGACAAAGCAAAGTTGAAACCGCACATTTCCTTGTCAGACAAGGACTTACAGAAACACTGCAAGCGTCTGTTAACCACTGGGTCCGTGGTCCGAATCCGCGCGAGAGCTTTTAACCGCACCCCGTCAAGGGGTGTAGATGAATAATCTTAAAAGGACTTCTTTTTTGAGAGCAAAAAGAGATAGAAAACCTTAACAAAAACAGTAAAGAATTATTAAAAGCATTGTTTAATGAAACATTTTGAGAAACTAACCGATAAGAACACAAAGAAGAATTATATCTTCAACAGCAATTCTTTCTTGTTAGAGTTTCTTGGACGAGCAGTTATTTCCAAACCCATGTCAAGGCTGTCCAAATAATCTATCAATGTGGAAATTCGGATATCCTTGCGCTTTTCAAGTTTTGAGACAGCAGTTTGAGTAAATTTTGAAATATCGCTTTGTTTCATTCCGTATTTTTCCCGTAGTATCGCAAGTCTGACATTAAGACTTTCTTCCTTTGCCCTTTTTTTTGCTCTTGCCAGAACCTCTGGATTCATTCTTGCGTCTAATTCACTTATCGGGTGTGTTTTTTTTGCCATAAATAAGTATATGAACTTTTGTTCATATTGTCAAGTTAATTTTTCTGCAAATAATCACCCCAACGATCTCTGTACTTGCCCTTTACCCCAAAACAGGATTATCCACCTCAATCTTATCAACTTGTTGATAAGGCGCGAGAGTAGAAACCATGCGCACCACAGAAGAAGATTTATTGATCACATAATGCACCTCTTTAGGCTCAATGTGTATGAGTTGACCGGGTTTAAGGGTGTGCGCCGTTCCGTCTACAACGATGGTAACGGTTCCTTCAAGGATAAAAAAGTTTTCTTCCATCACATCATGATAATGAGCGCGGAAATCTTGACCGGGCATGAATTGTACCAGCGCGAAATTACTCCGCGGTCCCTGCATGAGATACTTGGGACCTGAATCGCCAAATCTGTATTCCTTGTCTTTTTCATCTACAATAAACATATCATTCTCCTTAAAAATAAATTATCGGGTAATTACATCCCCGGCGCAAGCCACATATACTTGGTTATTTTTTCATCGCTAAGCCGTAACTGCGGCGCGTATGCCGCTTTCCATTTCTCGAATGCCTTCTCATAGATTTCCCTATTTTCTTTGTTAGGTGAAAATACTTTTTCTGTTTTTGCCAATTTGCGGGCGGTTTCCTTAATGTCGGTATACAGCCCTATGCCTTTCCCCGCCATGATGGCGGCTCCCAGCGCGGTGGCTTCTTTCACTACGGGGACTTCTACCGGAATACCGAGTACGTCCGTCAGTATCTGGGACCAAAGTGCGCTCTTTGAAGCGCCGCCCGCGAAGACGATTTTTTCCGGACGGTTGCCGGTTGCGGTTTCCACCAGCCGCAGATGCCCAAGCGTTACAAGGGCTGTGTTTTCCATAATTGCGCGGTAAAATGTAACCTTGTTGAATTTTTCGGGGTTAAGTTCAAAGTTCATAAAGCCGGGGGCGGCGTGTTTCCAGTTGATGTAATTCATTACGTCGGAGAATGTGCAGATCATTCCGTAACTGCCGGCGGGAATGTCAGCCGCCGCCTTGTCCATGAGCGCGTAGGGGTCGGTGTGCTGTTCGGCGGCAATGCGTTTTTCTTCGGCGCAAAAGGCGTCCCTGTACCATCGCATAACGAGTCCCGGATTGAAGGCAAGAGCCTCGTACTGCCACAGGCTGCCAATGGCGTGGCAGTTTACCCTCACGTCGCATTTTTGGGAACATTTTCCCGTAACGGTGTTGTATTCGTACTGCCAAAAACTGCCGCCGAAAACTACCGCCTCGTTAGCGTCAACAACTCCGACGCCGACAGTGCCAAGCTGACAATCTCCGCCGCCTGTGACAAGCGGAGTGCCTTCAAGCAAACCTGTTTGTTCCGCTCCTGTTTTGGATACTTTTGCGGCGACAGTTCCGCACTCCATCACATCGGGGAAAATGTCGTCGCGTAAGCCGCAGCGGCGGGCTATGCTTTTGTCCCATGTTCTTGTTTTAAGATCGAAAAGTCCTGTGGTTGAACCGTTGCTGGGTTCTACCGCAAGTACGCCTGAAAGTTTAAAAATGATCCAGTCGTTGAACATTCCGATACGGGCGATTTTTTTGTATATGTCGGGGAGTTTGTTTTTTACCCACAACAGACGGGGCAAAGCGCCTAACGCGAAGGTTTGTCCAGATTCCATGTACAGTTCTTTTTCAAGATTCGGGTCTATGCGTTTTAGCTGGGCGACTTCGTCTCCCGCGCGCGCGTCAACATTGGCGCACGCCCATATTTCCGCTCCAGCCGCGTCGTAAAGAACAATCCCTTCCCTCATGCAGGTACTGGACAGCGCAGATATTTGAGATGGCTTAGTGCCGGTCTCCGCCATGACTTCTCTAATGCAGGAACGGGTAATGTCCCAGTTGGTTTTCCAGTCAAAATCCATGCTGCCGGGGTACCGGGGGTCTTCCAGATGTCTCCACTCTTTTTGAACACAGCCTGTTTGATTGCCGTTGACATCAAAAATAACGGCGCGGACGCTCCCTGTTCCCGCGTCGACTGCCATCAAATATTCGCTGGACATAACTCCCCCTTTATATTTCTATATGCTATTATAATATTATATCATGCTGGAAAATCTATCACCTCGTGAACGAGAAATTTTTGACTTATTGCTTGAAGGCGTCTCGCCAAAAGAAATAGCATATAAGCTTAATATTACCCTTCATACGGTAGCTTTTCACCGTACCAAATTGTATAACAAAGTGGGTGTTCAGAATATCCAAGAACTTTTTACTAAATATTCAAATAATGACAAAACGCCGACACCCGAAGCCATAAAGACAGAGGCAATAGCCCCTGTTTCCACTACCAAAAAGAAAAATAGACTCAAGTTATTGCTTACTGTTGGGTTACCAATTCTTGCTTTTTCTGTGTTGTTTTGCTGGATCATGATTATGAACAAAAAGCCGTCAGCTAATCACACGCAAAAAGGGATAATAATACCTGTTAATAATCTGGATTTCTATCCCACGTCTGACGGGGGATTAGGAGGAAATTCAACATCGGAAGTCTTTATAACTCGGGAAGAAATTGACGGTGTGAGCGTTGACGTTTTAAATATTAAAATAAACCTTGTAAAAAGAGAAACGGACAGCGAAAGTTGTTTTGCGAATGCACATACACGCAACCCTGATTTAATTCAACGGTTAAGGCAGGCAAACGGAATACGGTTTAAGGCGAAGGGAAACGGAAAAATGTGGACTTTAGATTTTTTTACAAAAGAATCAACGGCGGAAGGTAATTATCCCCATTATTCGTATATGGTCAACACTGTCAGGGATCAGGTTATTGTTGTTGATGTTCCGTATTCAAGTCTATATCTGCCTGATTATTTTGAGCAATACTCTTTCGATTTTAACAAAGAAACAATAACCGGCATGGCTATTACCGCAAATTTACTACATGGATACGGTCCTTCTTTATTACAAATATTCGACTTTGAAGTCTACTGATTTTCACTTGAAAGTCCACCATGTAGGACTAAATAACAACTAGACAAATACTAGACAAATATCTAGGTATCTGTCACCGGGGCGTGACTGTATTATATATTATTGGGGATTTATGCCCCGAAATAAGGAGTAGTGAAAAATGAAGAATAAAACGAAATACTATTTATTTATAACCTCGCTTGTTTTCATCGGGCTGATTGTCGCGGTGGGGCTTTTTCTTGCGGCTGGGTTTTCAGTTAATGTTTTTATTCCGTTGAGGTTTGGCGATTTGCCGTTTGTAACGCAATTTGTATTATTGGCTGTGGTATACTTTTTTATTTTTCCTGCCATTATGGTTTTAATTGGTAACGTGTATCTTAAAGCAAGCGGTAAAAAGACATGGGGAAATTGGCTTAAAATAGCGGTAAATTACAACTCCATTTTTACGGTCATTGCCGTTTATCAATGCGCCTTTGTGGTGATTGAAATACTGGTATTTTGTAATATGAGTAAAGCGTCATACCTTTTTGAAAAAGTAATTATGTTTACAGTTCCTTTTATAATGTTTTTCTATTCAAAAAAAATGGTTAAAAAATTATTTGGACTTACCGAGATTGAGGGCGTTTGTGAAACAGGCGATGAAGATAAAATAGACCCGAAAAATTTTACCATTCGCCAGCCATTGTACGCCCTTGTAATCTATATAGTTATAACCCCTTTGCTTATGGGCATATTAGCTGTTAATATTTGGATGTGGATTGATTATGATTATAGATTAAATAATTTAATTGCAACATTGATGTTTTTGCCTCTTGGGCTATTAGGTCCTTTCCTTATTATTCTGCGGAGCAGGTGGAAAATAGTTATTAAGGGCAACCAAATAAAATCTACTACTTATTTTGGAAGAACTAAATCATGTACCTTCGGCGATATTACAAGGGTAAAACAAGGTGTTGGAAATACTAAAATGGGAACAATATACAATATGACGGCATACAATGAAAAGAAAAAACTTTTTACCGCTGCGTCAAATTGCCCGGGGTATGATGTATTGGTGCAACGCTTTAAGGATGAAGGGGTGAATATTGAGTGGTGATGCAGATAACCGGACAGATGACACGGAAGAAAAAATAGATATACATAATTAACCGCGTACTTTCCCACCAGCCCCAAAAGTACTGGCTTTTTCCCCCTAAAATTCGTATATTATTACCATATCATGTTGGAAAATCTGTCCCCAAGAGAACGGGAAATATATGACTTACTCATTAATGGCGTCTCGCCAAAAGAAATAGCCCATAAGCTTAATATTTCCCTTCATACGGTAGCTTTTCACCGTACCAAATTGTATAACAAGCTTGGTGTTCATAATATTCAGGAACTTTTTGCTCAATACTCAACCAATGGCAAAGAACCGCCGCCCGAAGCCCTTGAATCGGAGGCAATAGCCCATGTTCCACCTGCAAAAAAGAAAAGTAGACTCAAATTATTGTTTACTGTCGGGATACCAATACTTGTTTTTTCCGTGTTGTTTAGCTGGATCATGACTCTGAACAAAAAGCCGTCAGTTAATCACACGCCAGAAGGGGAAATAATACCTGTTAATAATCTGGGTTTCTATGCCATGTCTGACGGGGATATAGGAGGAAATTCAACCGCGGAAATCTTTATAACCCGGGAAAAAATTGACGGAGAGAGTATAGATATTCTTAATTTTAAAATAAACCTGATAGATAAAGACGGCGATGTTTATGCGAGCGCGGGTACAAACAAACCTGATTTAATGCAACGATTAAGACAGGCAAACGGAATACGATTTAAGACTAGGGGAGACGGAAAAACGTGGGCTGTCCAATTTCAAACAGCGGAAACAATAGCGGAAAGAAATTATGCCAGTTATTCATATCTAGCAGGTACTGCTCGTGATCAGGTTCTTGTTATTGATATACCGTATTCAAGTTTATTTCTGCCGGAATGGTATGAACAATATTCATTCGATTTTAACAAAGAAACAATACGAACCTTGCTTATTACCGCAAATCGCATACATGGATACGGCGCATATTTATTGCAAATATTCGATTTTGAGATATATTGATGATCGAAACGAGTAAGGACATCGAAGGGCTTTAGCCCTGCACTAAAAACGACTTTTTTCACTTAAAAATCCAACCTAGACAACAACTAGATAAGAACTAGATTGTTATCCAGGTTTTTTATTTCTCTTTAATCTGTACCATGATAATCAGATTTTAGGAGGATTTTTATGAAAAACGTATTAAAAGCATTCGGAATTATCGCACTTGTTGCGGTAATAGGTTTTTCTTTCATTGCTTGCGATAACGACAATGGCGATGACGGTAAAAAAGAAGATGAAACGCCAATATCTTCATTTGCCGGCACATGGAACGCAAGCGGAGGGCGTTCAATCGTTTTTAACGGAAGTACATTTAACTACAAAGTTAATGGCACAACAATCTATTCAGGCACTTTTTCCGTTTCAGGTTCGACCATTACTTTTAAAGAATCCAGTCTAGGAACGGCAAGCGGCGGTTATTCATTATCGGGAACTACGCTTACACTTTCAAACCACACATGGGATAGCAGTGTAAACGGTACATACACAAAATCCGGCGGCGGCAACACAAGCATTGATACAACCGCTCTTGATGCGGCAATCACCGAAGCTGCTGCCGCAAGAGACGGAGTAGTAAAAGCCTCCGCCGCTACGGAAGTGCCGACAGGTAAGAAATGGGTTACCGAAAGTGAATGGAACGCTTTTGACAGTGTTTATATAACTGCAATAGCAGCCAAAACAAATCCTTCAAGCCAGTCGGCTGTAGATACAGCAAAGACAAGTTTGCAAGCGGCGATTGTTACTTTTAACGCCGCAAAGAAAAACGGAAGCGCCGCCAGTATTAAATTGAGTGGAACCATTACCGTTAAAAACAACGGACAGATTGTTCCCTATCTTATGATACAAGCCCATGCCAGTAACTGGAGCGCTTTTAGTGAAACAATTAAGGTTTCCCTATCCGCGGCAAATACGCCGTGGGAAATAATTACAAAACCGCTTTCAAGTTCTGTAAAAATAAGCTTTGACATAACCGGCTATAATAACGCTGAATATGAAAATCCCCTCTTTTCCGGTTATAACGTTGATCTTAATACGTCAGTCTATAATACGGATGTAAACAATATCAACATAAACTTGGATTTAAGTTTAATTACCGTTAGCGGAACATTTAATCTTGATTACAAAGGACAAACAATCCCATCTATACAACTAGACATAAATAGAAAAAGTGATGGTGTCAGACTTGGTCTTGCAACAATCTTAAATGCGGGAAATAATACCCCCTGGTCAATAATGATTCCGTCTCAAACAGTTGATACTGATGTCGTTTTTAACATTGTCGGTTTTGACGGACCGCTTGCGTATGTAGATCCTCAATTATTTGCTCTTTGGGGTAAGGACTTCGGCGTAAAAGTCAAGAATCAAAATAAAACCGGCATTGCGTTAAATTTTATAACCATAAGCGGAATGGTCAATAATATAGCCTACAATGGAGGACTGGTTCCCACTGTGGACATATCCCTCTTTAAAAAATTAAGCGATGATGACTGGGAATGGATTACCTCTACGACACTTAATAGCCCGTCCGCAAATACCCCGTGGTCTATTATAATACCGGCTTACACCAGTAATACAGAGATTCTTGTTGACATAAATGGTAAAAAAGATGACAAAGAACTATTCAGTTTTTGGGGGGTGGCGACAAGAACAGTCAAAAACACGAATGTTTCAGGTATTGCGTTAAATTTCATAACCTTGAGCGGAACTATCGACGTTACCTACAATAGTAAAGTTGTTCCCATTGTGGAGATACACATTGATAGAGACGAATATGGTGATTTTATGTACGAGACGAAACTTTACAAACCGGCCAAAAATGCCCCATGGTCTATTTTAATACCTGCTTACACCAGTGATACAAAGATTTATATTAACGTAGGTGGTTTTGATGAAGATGAAGAAGAAACAGAACTGTTCTGGACAGGAGGAGCGCAACCAACAGTTAAAGACAAAGATGTTTCAGGCATTACGTTAAATCCGGGAAATATTACCGATATTGCTTCTTTTGCCGGAACATGGAACGCAAGCGGTAACCGTTCAATCGTTTTTAGCGGAAGTAACTTTACATATAAAGTTAATGGCACAACAACCTATTCCGGCACTTTCTCTGTTTCAGGCTCGACCATTACATTTAACGCGACAGGTTTAGGAACGGCAAGCGGAGGTTACTCATTATCGGGAACTACGCTTACCCTTTCAAACCACACATGGGATAGCAGTGTAAATGGTACTTACACGAAAGACGGGGGTACAGGCGGCGGTGGTGGAGACGGCAGCGATTGGATTGCGATAACGCCTGGCGCATTTGTCGATGTTTATCAAGGAACAACCTATAATGTTGACATCAGCGCCATCGATTATGGCAACAACAAGTTTGTCGCAGTAGGAAAAAATGCCGGAGATATGGCGTATTCCTCTGACGGTATAAACTGGACGAAGGTTGCGGACAGTAAGCTAAACAATTCTGTAAATTGCATTGTATGGGGCAACAACAAATTTGTCGCCGGAGGATATGACGGCAAAATGGCATATTCATCAGACGGAATAAATTGGACGGCAGTTACGGACAGTAAATTTACTGGTACTTCTAATAATATCTATGGTATTACATGGGGCAACAACAAATTTGTTGCAGTAGGAGACGGTGGCAAAGCAGCGTATTCATCAGACGGTACAACATGGACAGCGGTTTCGGACACCAAATTCGGTTCATCTCAAATCTATGCCGTCACCTTTGGCAACGACAAGTTTGTCGCTGTAGGAAAAAATAGCAAGGCGGCATATTCACCAGACGGCATTACATGGACGGCAATTACTAATACTACCATTGATACCAGTTGGGATCTTGAAGCCGTCACATGGGGCAACAATAAGTTTGTAGCCGTAGGGGGCAGAGGCAGTACGGCTTATTCATCAGACGGCATTACATGGACAGCTAAATCAGCGTCTAATATTTTCGGCACTTCCATTAGCAGTACTACTAACATCAACGGTGTTGTTTGGGGTAATGGTAAATTTGTCGCCGTTGGAGGCGCAGCAAAAATGGCGTATTGGAACGGTAATTGAACTGATTAAATGTTGGTGTAACGGTGCTTGTCATCGTTACACCAATCTTTATGTAAACCAAACAAGGAGTAAACAGTACAAAATGAAGATAGCGACCATTGACAAAATAAACACCATGTTAAGCGAGATTAAAAACATACTTGACGACTATTCACAATTCATGCTGGAAATTGACAGCACACAGCTCAACGAAAAAGAAAACAACAAATTAAGTTCATTGGGACACGCCAATAAATTAGCATTGCAAAACGAAAAATATTTTCCGCATTATCTCACTCTTGAAAGATTTGTAACAGATGAACAATACTTTGCGGACTTCCGCAATTTAATTGACTTAACCAGCAAGATACAGGATAAATTATGGGACATGACAAGTAAATCAGCCGACATTGCGCGTAAAGAAGCAATGACTGCGTAAATCGCTTTGCATAGTTTTTTAGATAAAACCAAAAAAAGTAAAAAAAATATTTGCTCTTTACAATTTTTATTTAATATGATAAAATAAAACAGTTATATGCGTTCTTCGTTTAACGATTTGCGGGAAACCGCCATAAATTTGTTGGAGAATAATCATGGCAGATGTAGAAGGAACCAAGGTAGAGAAAAACTACCATACTGACGTACCCTTTAAGACAAACGGGAATTTTCATGTAAAAGGCGCGGCAAATCTTGATTGGGGCATGAAAAAGCATTTAACCAATATTTTCAATCCCAAAAGCGGCAATACGGTGATGTTCGCTTTTGATCACGGTTATTTCATGGGCTCCGTATCCGGTCTTGAACGGCTGGACATTCTTATCCCGCAATTAATCGATCATATTGACGTGCTGATGGCTACCCGCGGGGCGCTGCGAACCTGCGTTAAGCCGAATTTCAGAAAAGGAATCGCCCTGCGCGTGTCCGCGGGTTCGTCAATGATCAACGACGACCTCAGCCATGAGATTGTTTCGGTGGATATTGAAGACGCTATCCGAATGAACGCGGACTGCCTTGCGGTTCAAACTTTTATCGGCGCGGACGGTCAGCTTGAAAGTATCGATAATCTTTCCAAAGTGATTAACGCGGGCGCGCGTTACAGCATACCCACTCTCGGCGTTATCGCCGTGGGGAAAAACATGGAGCGGACAGACCAGTACTTTAAACTGGCGACCCGCATTGTGGCGGAGCTTGGCGCGAATATCGTAAAAACTTACTTCTGCGACAAGTTCGAGGAAATTGTCGCCGCGTGTCCTGTTCCAATTGTGGTAGCCGGCGGTAAAAAACTGCCTGAGAAGGAAGCGCTTACAATGGCATACCATTCAATGCAGGGCGGCGCGCGCGGACTGGACATGGGCAGAAATATTTTCCAAAGCTACCACCCCGCGGAAATGGCTGACGCTATCGGAAAAATTGTGCATAACAAATATACCGACAAAGAAGCGTGGGAATATTACAGCGAGAAGACTAAGACTAAATAATAAGAAGAAATTCTACCACGAACCACACGAACATCACGAACTTTTAGTACATATCTTGTCGCTGTTCGTGTTGGTTCGTGTGGTTCGTGGTTAAAAATATTAAAGACAGCGATTTGTTTTAAAGTTTGTTTTATAAATTTATCTCTAAAACATTTTGAGGCAAATTTTTAAGAAACAGTGTTTCCAGTGAATTAATATCCTGTATATTTTTATTTTCAATAATATTTCCTTCATGCAATAGAACGCAAATGTCTACAAAATCATTCAAGAATTCGATGACATGGCTGGAAAAAAGTATCGTTATATTTTTACTTTTGTAATGTTTAAGAAGGTTCTTTATTTTCATGTTTGAAATTATATCAAGCCCGTCATTCGGCTCATCCCAAATAATGGTATCAATTTCTCCAATTAAACTAACGACGATTTGCACTTTCTTTTTCATTCCGGTAGAGCAGTCCCTGAATTTTTTATGCAGATATTTATCTATTTCAAAATAGCGTATTAATTCATTAGTTTCGTTTAACAATTTCTTTTTTCCGGTTCTTAATATTGTAGCCAATTCTATATTCTCCATACAAGTTAAATACGGATACAGATAATCATCATCCGGGAGAAAAGCGATCTTTCTGCGATAAGGCAGGAATTCTTTTTCATTTGTCGTTTTAATATTATTATGAGAAACAAATCCTGATGTCGGAATATAAAGCCCTTCAATGCAGTTAAATAATGTCGTTTTGCCCGCTCCGTTATAACCGATAATTCCGTAAATAATTCCGGGAGTAAATTGTAAATTTATATTTTTAATCCCTGAATTTGAACCGAATGTTTTAGAAAGGTTTTCGCATATTATCATAATAAAGACCACTCCCTGTATTCATTCTTCGCCTTAATAAATGTAATTATTACCGGAATTAATAAAATTGGCAGAAAACCGGACGGCAATGCAGTAACCCACACAGTTAATATAGTAATAATCGTTATTATAAACATTTTTATCATAACATTGGTAATTGAAAAAGAGAGATTAACCGTTATGCATGATAACACAAGAATACAATACAAATATTTTATTGTAAGCGTTATATTAACGTAACCGCCGAAAATAATAAAAAGTAAAATTAACCAGCCAAAAAATACGGCAAGAACAAGAAACGTTCTTTTTAAATGGTAGTTAATGCTGTTTGGAGAGATAATAGCTTGAAACTTCCAATTGATGTTTGGTATTGAACTGACAATACCCGTAAATCCAACGGAAAATATAATGGTTATTATCATAAAAAGAGTTGAATTATTTTTTAATTCATCAATATTATTTATATCTTTCGTAATATTAATTATAAAGGCTATAAAAATAATAATACTTAATATTAATGTTATTAAAAAGTCAGACGACAAATAATCATATAACGCGCTTTTTATAAGCGGATTAATCTTCAATATTTTATTATTTATTTTTGGATTTTTATCATTCAAATAATTATTTTTTTCGTACATTATTATGAATGATAAAAATATTGAAAATATTGTTATCCCGAATAAAATGAAGATATGAACAATCTTAATCGTTGAGTAATTTATTATTGAATAATACGCGATAATATTAAATATGATTGGCAATGAATTATTAATTAAAGCCTGTTTTAAGAGGTATCGCATATAAATAACCCTATTCTGATATTTACATTTTGAGTATTTAATTAAAATTTGCATTAAATGATATTTTTTAAACGAAATAATTAATGATAAAAATATTATTAACAATAAAATAATATATATTGTTTTTATATCAAAATTTATAACAATATGTCCGTTTATAAAGGCATATATAAAAGCTCCAATAAACATTAACGCGCAAAGAATAACAACAAGGTATGGTTTAGATAAATCTAATAATCTTTTTATTGCAATTTTAATCCAAAAAAACAATAACCCCATAATAAATTAACAATGCCAACATACTGATAATTTACACAGACTGCGGCGCGTCGGGGTGATTAGGACCGAAGCTCTTTAGCAGTACCAGCGGCTCAACAGGGCTAGTGTTGGTGATCAATATTCCTTTTTTAGCCGCATCTTCGCTTACAAAGTATTCGTCCGCGCTCTGTTGACCGAAACGCAGCATGCCCGGCGCTTCGCAAGAGTAGGGACCGAACTTGCCGTGTCCCTGAATAAAGATAACGCCGTGAGCGGCAGGCTCCTTGATAGTAACGCTCTTGCCCGGATTAACTGAAAGTTCTTTCGCGCTGAAATAACCTTCGTTGGCGTAAGAAATCCATTTCTCCTCATAATCCGCGTTTTTAACAATGGTGATTGGCGGTCTGCCAAAGCGTTTTTTGTAGTGAGGATCGGTATTTTTCTCCCAATCCAATAAACTGAAAATATAGTCGATATCGTCTTTTTTGTCGGGCGGACATTCGCCGTTCATAAATTCGCGGGGGTAGGTAACGCCTGAAACAACGTTCTCATGCACTGAATTGACATCGCCGTTCCAGTTAAGTTCGTATGTCATTACGGAACCGGGCGCGTGTATTACGCCGGCGGGGGAGTACCAGCCTGAGCCTAACTCAATGCGCCACGCGCGGGAAAGCTCCGTTATGCGATTGTCGCCTTTGTCGTAATCGCGCAGACGCTGTTTTACTTCCTCCGGTTTTGTATCCGGGTCGTAGCCGAAATATGTCGCGTTAATTTCTCCTGTGTGGCTTGCGAACTGGCGCGGGAAATAGTAACACTCCGGTTTGCCAAGTTTACCGACGCGGGCTGCGGCTTCCATATCAAGATGAAGGTGGTGGAAGAGCGGGGTTTTAAGATCGTAGAATTTTGAAAAGACCGGGAAGCCTTTGTATTTGTCAATGAGCTCTTTTCCGATGATTGCCGCGCCGAGAACTTCAATCGCTTCTTTCAAACTGAATTTTTCGTCTTTACCGTAATCAACCGCGACAAAGCTTAAACCCTCTTCCGGTCCTGCCAGCGGTCCGTTTTGCGCAATGTTCGTGGAAGACATCCATCGCTCTTTTATGGAACCGCGCGCAAGACCGTACGCAAAATAATCATCCGGGTGGAGTCTTAGCCGCCTGCCCTCGACGCCGAAGGGGCGCGGTATAAAATTGGGATTCAAGCGAAAAATGCCCTCTCCCTTTTGCAGTGTTTTTTCTATTAAATCTTTATTAGCCATGTATAACCTCCGTTATAATAAGAGAATTTTCAGGTATAAAATGCTAGTTGTCAAGGTAATAAATCATCATAAAAAATATTAAAAAAATACAAAAGATTTACTTTTATATATAAATATAGTATAATTAAAAAAAGGCGTTTTTATTGTGCCTTGGTAAGGAATTTATCTCTGTGAATAATTCTATTTTCAGGAAGATTAGAACACATACACTCGTTATGGGTATTGCCACGGCGGCGGTGTTTATCGTTCTTATTACAGCCGGGCTGTTAATTATCAGACAAGCGATGGTCTCAGCCGGTAATAGACTTGGCGATTCCGCCGCCACAGACGCCAGACGGATATTAATTGAGCAAACAGAAAATGAGCTTTCGCGCCTTGCCCAGAACAAAGCCGCCGTCGGCGACGAAAAAATGTCCTCAACTGCGGAGTATATCGGTATAATTTCTCAAATCGCTACAAATATAAAATCCAACCCGGGAAAATACGGACGCAGGGAAATTTCGTTTCCGGACACTACCAACAAAGAAGGCAAAGTTACCGTGATGGTGCAAATACCCAATGAAAACGCCACCTTTAACTCGCTGAGGGATGAAATAGGACTTATGGCTAATATACAAGATATTCTGTTTGCCATACAGACCAACAATAAAAGCGTCGGTACAACCTATGTTGGCACAGAATACGGCGTTACAGTTTGCGCGGATCCTGACTCGGCGCGAAAAACGCCTTATTTCGATCCAAGAACGCGCGTGTGGTATAAAAACGCGAAACAAGCTAATGATCTTATTTGGACAGATGTATTCGAGGACTATCTTGGCAGAGGGCTGGCTATAACCTGCGCGAAACCTTTTTACGATGCCGCAGGGAATATAGCCGGCGTTGCAGGTATGGGGATGTTTTTAGTTGTTCTCAGCGAAGAAGTAGTCGGGTCAAAAATCGGCGAAACCGGTTATGCCTTCATTATTAATGAGAAAGGCGAAATGATAATTTCCGACACAATAAAAAAAGATGAGAACGGTAATATAATAAGAGAAAATATACTTGAGAGTTCTACCTTCCCGCACGAAACGGCGCTGAAAATGATAAACGGCGAAGAAGGTATTGAACATGTTTTTATGGACGGTAAAGAAAAATTAATCGCGTATCATGGATTATCTACCGTACCGTGGAGCCTAGCCGTTATAATCGACACTGATGAAATTATTTCGCCGGCGCTCATGCTTGAAAATAATATAATCAGTTTAAAAAAATCTACTCTTGCTCTGGTTAACGGTGAAATGTTTTTGATTGCCGCGCTTGTTGGAATAATAATTGTTTTCATAATCGGCGGAGTAATGTATTTTTCAGAACGACTGGCAAAAGATATTACAGAGCCAATACAAAAATTGACTTCGGACGCGGCGTTGATAGGCGCCGGGGATTTGGAACATATTTTGGAAATCAAAACAGGCGACGAACTGGAGATGTTGGCGGACTCATTTAATTCGATGATTGTCGGCATAAAGACTATTACCGCCGAAAAAGAACACTTTGAAGTTGCAATCAGGGAAAAAACACGCGAAGCGGAAATTATTCAGGAAGCGAATCAATTTAAAAGCCGCTTTTTAGCGACGATGAGCCATGAGATCCGAACCCCATTAAACGCGATAATCGGTATAATGGAAATTCAATTACAAAAAGAAGACAATCCTCCTGATACAAAAGACGCGTTTGAAAAAATATTTGAATCGGGAAATTTACTGCTTAACATTATCAACGACATTCTTGACTTTTCAAAGATTGAAGAAGGCAAGATGGAAATTGTACCGTTCCAGTACGATGTTCCAAGTTTAATAAATGATACCGTACAGTTGAATTATTTGTACTGTGAAAATAAACCGATTAAATTTATCGTTTCGGTAGACGTTGATACTCCGTTACAGCTCTTTGGCGACGGGTTTCGCATAAAACAAATTTTAAATAATCTGCTTTCAAACGCGTTTAAATACACAGACGAAGGCGAAGTTGAATTTTCTGTTTTTCCGGAACCGGCAAGCGCTTCGTCCGAAGATTTAATTATCGTTTTCCGCATACGCGACACGGGGCAGGGTATACCGCAGGAGTACATCAACAGGCTGTTTGAAGATTATATGCGCTTTAATCGTGATTTAAACCGTACAATTATGGGAACAGGGTTAGGGTTAAGCATTACCAAACGCCTCCTTAATTTGATGAACGGAGAAATAATTGTCGAGAGCCAGTCTAACAAGGGCTCGGTATTTACCGTACGCCTGCCGCAGAAGCGCGTTGGGGACGCCGTATGCGGAGAGGAAAACGCGCGGCAGCTGCGAGAATTTGACTTCCCCAGCACGGCAATCGCGAGAAAGACGCAGATTGTGCGCGAATATATGCCTTATGGCAGTGTTCTGGTTGTTGATGATGTTAAATCAAATCTGTTTGTCGCAAGAGGTTTACTGGCGCTTTACGGTTTAAAAATCGACGCCGTTGACAGCGGAGAAAAGGCTATTAATAAAATAAAAGACGGCAATGTTTACGATATTATTTTCATGGATCACCTGATGCCTGTAATGGACGGCATTGAAGCGACAAAAATCATACGCGGTATGGACTATAATTATCCAATTGTCGCGTTAACCGCCAACGCTATTGTAGGGCAGGCTGAATTGTTTATACAGAATGGCTTTAATTCCTTCATTTCCAAGCCGATTGATTCGCACAAGCTGAATGACGTATTGAATGAGTTTATACGGGATAAAAAAACGCCGGAAATTGTGGAAGCGGCGCGGAGGCAGCAATTAAAAAAACAGGGTAACGGAAAAGAAAGTTTGAAACAAAAAAACGAAAAAATCTCTGAGCTTGAGAATTTTTTTCTGATTGATGCAAAGAACGTCGTTAATAATTTGGAGAAGATTTACGCGAATATAAACGCCTTAGGCGAAAAAGAGATAGAGTCGTATGAAATTAATGTTCACAGCATGAAAAGCGCCCTTGCCAATATTGGTGAAACAAAGGTTTCAAATACGGCGTACGAGTTGGAACAAGCGGCAAAAAATAAAAATCTTGAGGTTATGTCGAAAGAAACGCCCGCTTTTTTAGACAAGCTTAAATCATTAATTGAAAAATTAAGCTCGGAAAAAGATTCAAGCAGTGCGAATATTTCTGACGAGGATGCGGCGTTTTTAAAGGAAAAACTGCCGGAACTAAAAACGGCGTGTGAGAAGTCAAATAAAAAAGCGGCAAAGGCGGCGATTAAAGATTTAAAACAAAAGAAATGGCCGCATAAGATAAATGAAGTTTTAGACGAACTTTCCTCTAACATATTACACAGCGATTTTGATAAAGCCGTCACTATCGTGGAAAATTTTGACAATCTTCTTTAATTGTTTACCCTTGCACAATATGAACATCTCTCTGCGGAAACGGAATATGCAATCCCGCTTCTTCAATTTTAGTCTTAATACTTTTATTTATATCCCAATAGATGTCCCAGTAATCCTGATTATCAGCCCACGCGCGAATGGTGATAGTTACCGAACTGTCTTCAAAAGATTGAAGGATAACCTGAGGAGCGGGGTCTTTTAAAAATCGCTTTTCAGCGTTGATAATGTTTTGCATTACCCCAAAAGCGGTATCAACAGAGTCAGAGTAGGCAATACCGACGGAAAGTTCCATTCTGCGTTTGCCGTTTCGGGTGTAATTTTTTAAAGGAGCGCTCCAAATACGGGAATTGGGAGCGGATACGTAAATGCCGTCCGGGGTTTCAAGAATCGTGGTAAATAAATTTATCTCTTTTACCGTTCCGCTAAAGGTATCGAACTCAATGTACTCGCCCTTGCGTAAAGTCCCCATAATAAGAAGCCCTATACCCGCCGCGACGTTTCCAAGGGTATCTTTAAGCGCAAGGGCGATAGTTACGCCGGCCGCTCCCAGCAAGGCGATAAGGCTTGCGGTGCTAACCCCAAAGATATTTAGGATCATAATGATACAGATAATAATGATTGCGTAGCGTATAACCGCCTGTAACAGTGGAACCGCCGTCCCGTCGCTTTCAGACCAGCTTGAATTGGCTTTGTGTATGAGTTTACGCGCGCCTTTGGAAAGGGTTATACCCAATATAATGATAACAGCCGCCGAAACCAAATTTTTAGAGAACGACATTATAAGGGCGGAATGAGTTTGCCAAAGGTCTAAAATGCGTTGTCCCATGCTAATATTTATTTTTTAGGTCTTTTTTTGCCGTAATTGTACTTGTACTGTTTTTCCAAACAGCTTAAACAAATTATTTTTTTGTAACCCTTGTTGAGTTTCTTGCCGCAGCGGGGGCACAGTTTGTGATCTTTTCGTTCTTCGTAGCGGGCTTTTCGTATTTTATTTATAATTTTAGCGGATTTTTTATTGTAATCGCGGAAAAATTCACGGCAATCATCACAAAACGAAAATTTATAACCTTTTCGTAATTTCTTGCCGCACCTCGGGCACTCGCCCCTTTTTTTTCTTTTCGTATACAGAACACGTCTTTCAGAATTCTCCGCAGGCATTTTTTTTCTCCTTTATTTTAAAATATTTAGTTAATAATATACTAATAATTGTAGGCTGTCAACTAAAAAAAGTATTTATCCGCTAAATATACGGAAGTATCCCCTCAGCATTAACAATAAAACCTTTAGGGAAAGACGAGCCCTTTTTTTCACCGTAACCCGCGGCGATCATCGCGGCGGCAAGCAAAAGACCGCCGTTTCCGGGGAGATACAGGGGGAGAGCGTCGTCGCCTGTCATTTTATTATGCCCGTTTTCAAGCCATGTGTTTTTGGGGCTTTCCGTTAAGAGCAAATCAATAGCGTCTTTGTATCTGCCAAGGCGGCAGGCGGTCATTGCCATCATGGGGAAATCCCAGCCGTAGAAAGTTTTTTTATCCCACACGGCGAGAACCTTGTCCAAAGTAGCGGACATAATACCGTTATCTGTTTTATCGCTGTCTAAAACGCCGTAAATTGCCAGCATTGAGGGGTGGTCGGTGTAAAAGGGCAGTTTGCTGAAAGTGCCGGGGCAATTTTCATGCGCAAGGTAAACGCCGTCTTTTACGGGGGGAAGGCTTAATTTTTCAGCAATTTCGCCGTAACGGGCTTTTTCTCCAAGCCTGATCAGCCATTCATCCGCTATGCGAAACCCCAAGCGGAAATATTCAAGCTCAAAGGGGGCGTTTAAGACTGTTTTGGGGTCATGGCGTTCCTGCGCCGGAATATACGGCGGTCCAAGCACATAACGGGATTTGTCAAAATGAACAAAACTTTTCATAAATTCAGCGGTTTCAATTACGACATCGCGGTACTCACATAGAAAGCGGGTGTTTTTTTCCGCGCGCCAACACAATTCGGCAAGCATTATTGGGTTTGGCTGCTGCCAGATCAGCAAAACAGCGACGGATGAAGGCGTGTTTTTACCCGACGGGTCGCACATTTTAGACCATCGCGCGCCTGAGTATCCTTGCGAAGCCGCTGTTTCTTTGGCGACGGCGAGAATTTTTTTGTAATACTCAAGAGATTTTATCAGTTCCTCCGTTCTGCTCCACAGCGCCCAATGTGCGTGATGCCAAAAGTGCATTTCAAGGTGGAATTTGCCGTACCAGCTATTGCATGTAAGACCTGTTTCCGCGGGGGGAAGTTTACCCCGGCTTTGAATCGCCGTCAGGTACTGCGAAAGTATTATCCGCCGTTCCAATTCAACTGCGCGGGTGTCGGTTGAGCCTGTAAAGTCGATAAAACCGCCCGATGTCCAATAATGTTCCCAGAACGAAAGGCATTTTGTTTTTGCTTCATCAAACGAGTCCGCCTCTTTATTTTGTAATTTGTCTAATGTAATACCGGCATTTTTAAAAGAGGGAATATTTACAGGTTCAAATCGAACGCAAAAATTGATACATTCTTCATGCGGAATTAATTGTAAAATATGCTGATCTTCATTAAATGAAACTGAAAATCCAGCGCCGTTAAGCGTAACTTTATAAATTGTGCCGTCAAGTTCTCTTTCTACGGAAACTGAACCGTCGTTGTTTTTTAAAATTTTAGTTTGATGTAAACGCGGGGTAGAGAAGTCCGCTCCCGTTTTTTTATGACTGCCATAGGGAAAATTGATAGTTACGCGCAATTTTTTCTCTCTAAGTAAAGGCGACTGCACGCGGATATACAATGTATCCTCTTCCGGGAGGACAAAGGTTTCGGTTTTAACTGTATTGCCGTCAATCTTAAACTCGGAAGATAAAATCCCTTCCCATAAAGAGAGCAGTTGGCTGACAGGTTCGCAATTTTCAGGCGTAAGTTTTTTATCCTGTAATTCAAAACCAATCAGTCCCAGGTGAAATTTATGCGCGTTTACTCTGATTTTTTTAAAAAGCTCTTCCTGTCCTTTTTCGTCCGCGGCGTAATAAACCGTTCTGCCGTAAGTATCATAGGGCGTTAAACGCAAAAGAGACTCGTTTTCAGTTTTGGGATACGAATGCCAGCCCCATTCAGCCATTGTGCACAGAGGGAAGGCGTCTTGCGCCGCGCTGTAATCGTCAAAAAAAGTTTGCAAACCTGTAAAATCGGCTGTAAAGCAGAAAACGCCGTTTCCGACGGAAAGCGGCGCGTTTTTTTTAAAAGTTTTAAAATGGGGATTATGCCGTTGTAATACTGCCCGACGGTCTATCATTATTATTACCGTTATATGCTTGTTACGCCGGTTGCATTTCGCATTTCATCAAAAAGGGAACGAGCGTTAGCAAGCGGTAAATTTTTAACCGCGAGATCGTCAGAGAAAACGTTAAACGCTTTTTCAATGTCCCCTTCAAACACAGCTTCTACAATGCTTTCCTGACTAAGTATGTGATGCATTATAAGCGTTCTTAAATCGACGGGAAGTCCGCCGCTTGTTACAGGTTCAATTTTGTCTTGCTTAAAAACGGCGTTTGTTTCAACTACAACCTCTCTTGGAAGATTCGGCATCTGTCCGTTGTTGGGTAAATTTACGTTTGTGGTAAGATCGCCGAGTCCCGATAGCGCCTTGATAATTTTTATGCCTTCCTCGCCGGATTCAACGGGAATCATTTCCTCTGTTCCGTCGCGGTATGCTTTTGCTTTTAGCTTTAATTTTTCCCGGTCTTTGACTCGCCATGAAACGGGAGTAAGCGCAAAGCCCCAGCTTTCCGCTGACACAGGCGAGGACAGATACCACGAATGAGGGCAAAATTCCGCAAGGTGTCTGTCGCCTGCCGCGGCAATTAGCCCGTAACGGCGGAAAAGATCCATTTTTACGCGGTCGGTAGAGCCGAAAAATTTTTGGCGCTCAAGATCATCCGCGCTGAGTTCCCCGGCGGAAGTCTTTGCTTTTTTAAAACCTGTGTCCGCGTATTTTTTTACAAATTCTTTATAAAGCGGGAATATATCAATATCTTTCCAATACGCTTTGTCGATCCATGTAAAGTGATTTATTCCTAAAACATTTACTTTTATTTCTTCGCGTTTAATGCTGTCATGCGGGGCGTAACCCGCTTCTTCCAGAACGGCGGCAAGAAGTTTTTGAGTGTGAAATACTTCATGGCAGCAGCCAAACGCTTTTATTTGCGGAAATTCTTTGTACAGTGTGCGCGTGCAAACGCTCATAGGATTTGTGTAATTGATAACCCACGCGGCGGGAGCGTTCTTCCGTATCTCCTGCGCAATCTGCCTGAACTGGGGAATTGTCCGCAGGGCGCGCATAATTCCCCCCGCTCCCGCCGTATCCCCCACAGATTGATAAATACCGTATTTTTCCGGGGCGTGAACATCGACAGCCATTTCCTCAAAATCGCCGGGCAGTATCGATATAATGACAATATCGCTTTCACCTAACGCGTCTTGCAGAGAGGGGTTTGCGTGGAATTTCCATACGCCGCGGTTATGTTTTTCCATTAATTTATTGCCGATTATTTCATTGGTTTTTGCGTCTTCATATTTTATATCGAACAATTCTATAGTTCCGCTAATATCTTTTTCAAAGGCGAGATCCTGCATTAAAACCCATGCCCAATTTCTTGAACCGCCGCCTATGTAACATATTTTTAGCTTTTCCCTTTTCATAATTATCAGATTAAATCCTATTTAGAAAATTTGCAAGGAATGATAAGATAGAGTATGCAATATCTTGGATTTGACGCTTTTGAAAACTCAATAAATAAAATCGATTCAGCCGTTGTTTTTATGGCGAATGAAAACGAACAAACGGTTATTATAATCGCGGGTAAAGACGAAGATACGCGACTGCCCGCGGACGGTATTTTTGGGTTTAACGCCGTTGATCTTGGCGGCGGGGTATACAAAGCGGCTCTGAGTCATGAAAACGCCTGTGTTTTACGAAAACTTTTTCCTTTTACCGCCCCTGTCCGCGGCTTGAAAAACACGATGAGCTTTGGGCTTGGGGATCGGTTGGGCATTGCGACGCCGGGGCATATTGCTCTTTTTAAAGACAAGGATATTTTCCCTGTATTTGCCCAGCAGTCAATAAGGGAGCTTAATCTTACCAACCGCACATACGAAGACGTATTGGACGCCGTGTCCTTCGCCGTGTTTCGCGAAGGATACAAAAAGGGCTTTGGCGCGGACGGAGATCATCTAAAAACCGTAAAGGACATTGAATATGCCCTCTCTCTTAATTTTACAATGATAACTCTGGATTGCTGTGAGCATATTAAAAATGAAAAAATAAATAATTCCGCGTTACCTGAACATTATAAAACCAAATATCTGAATAAAACTTTTAATATCGAAGGTATTACACTTGTTTTTTCAGAAAACGATCTTAAAGAGTGCGTCTCCATTTACGGGGAAGCGATAAATTTTATAATAGAAATATTTAACAAGTTTTTTTCTTCCGGTAAAAAAACAGCGGACTTTGAAATTTCGATAGATGAAACCGTATCGCCCACAACGCCGTTACAGCATTTTTTTGTCGCGCAGGAACTTTTAGATGCGGGAGTTTTTTTTGAGTCATTGGCGCCGCGTTTTTGCGGAGAGTTTCAGAAAGGAATTGATTACATCGGCGATATAGCGCAGTTTGAAAAAGAAATTAAAATCCACGCGGCGATTGCAAGGTTTTTCGGGTATAAATTGAGTATCCATTCTGGTTCGGATAAATTCAGCGTGTTTCCGTTAATTAAAAACGCCGCGCAGGGAAAGTTTCACATTAAGACAGCCGGAACAAATTGGCTGGAAGCTATGCGCGTAACGGCGGAAAAAGATCCGTCTCTTTACCGCGAGATTCACAACTTTGCCTTAAACGCGTTTAACGAGGCAAGAAAGTTTTACCATGTAACAGCGGATATTTCAAAAATCCCCGATATGTGTGCAATAAAAAATGAGGAACTACCGAAACTTTTTGAAAATAACGATGTCCGTCAGCTTATCCATATTACATACGGAATGATATTAAATCATAAAAAAGAAGACGGCTCTTTTGCGTTTAAAGATCGTTTATACAAACTTTGGCGGCAAAATGAAGACGCCTACCGCAATGCCCTTGTAAGGCACATAGGAAAGCATGTGGAATTGTTAACCGATTTATAGTATCAATGATGTCAATAGATTCCCTATCAAAATTATCCTCTAAAAACACTTAAAAAAAACATATCTCTCTATTTTCTCGAAAAAGAGGGCTTTTTAATTGCTTTTTTATTGATTTCTATTTAAAAAGTAAATTAACTACGCCTTGTAACTTTTATTCAAAAATGGTAATTTACTCACAATGAGCTTGTAAAAAACTCACTATTACGATATTATAACTACATTGAGCTAAAAAAACACCATTCACTTTTAGGTAAGGATTTTTATACAAATCATATATTGGGAGGAGAGTTTTCTATGAAAAACACAATCAAAATTTTAGGGGTTATTGCCCTTGTAGCGGGAATCGGGTTTTCTTTCGCGGCTTGTGATGAAGGCGGCGGAGGAGACGGGCAATCAGCAACCTATACCGGTACGGCAGGCGGTGAGACTTACAAACTGAAAATCACCAAAGGCAAAGAGCGGTATACGGCGAAAAGCGGAGACGCCTATGAATTAACCGCCGGGAAAAAGAAAAGTAAAGGCAGTGTAAAAAGTGTCGAAAGCGATTTATTATACCTTTTACCGGATAACGCTGAAACACCATTTACCGCAAACGTAGAGGGAAAAGGTCTTACCGCACTTAACGGTAAGATAAAATGGACAGAAGGCGATGAAACCGACGCACCGGGCACATTGACCGTAGCAAGTCCAAGCAAACCCAGTAACCCCGGCGGCGGTGGCAGTATGAAATGGATAGTTGTAAATGACGTCCCATTCGGCGCAAAAGACATCTACAAAATTATCTATGACAACAGCATGTTTGTCGCCGTGGGTCGGTCCGGTAAAATGGCGACATCAACGGACGGTATAAAATGGAAAGCCGTAGATGCCAGCAGTATATTCGGCGACAACACATACGACTACATCTACGCAATCGCCTATGGCAACGGTACGTTTGTCGCAGGAGGTGATACCTACCACTATGGCAGTAAAATGGCGACTTCACCGAACGGCACAACATGGACACCCGTAGATGTCGGTAATTTACCCAAAGACGGCATCAGAGCAATCGCCTTTGGCAACGGCGTGTTTGTCGCTGGGGGCTGTGACTACTCTAACGGCAAATATGTAAGTAAAATGGCGACTTCACCGAACGGCACAACATGGACACCTCTAGATGTCAGCAGTTTATTCGCGTCCGGCAACAAAGACGATAGTATCCGCTCAATCTTTTTTCTCAACGGAATGTTTGTCGCCGGGGGGCAAAACGGCAAAATAGCAACTTCAACGAACGGCACATCATGGACAGTCGCAGATGTCAGCAACATATTCGGCACAGAACCCATCTTTGCAATCGCCTATGGCAACAACATGTTTGTCGCCGGGGGTGAAGAAGGCAAAATAGCATATTCAACGAACGGCACAAACTGGTCATCTGTAGATGTCACCAATATATTCTCTGTGGGCGGCATGACTACCGAAATCCACACAATCGCCTATGGCAACAAAAAGTTTATCGCCGCTGGTAATTTAAGAAAGATGGCGACCTCAACGAACGGCACAACATGGACAGCCGTAGATGTCAGCACATTTGACAACTTCAACACAATCGCCTATGGCAACGGCAAGTTTGTCGTCGGGTGTTCTGGTGGTTATATTGGATATTTATCGGACAAATAATGCAAATAAATGTTGGTGTAAAGGTGATTGAAACTGTTCTTAATACGCGGACTAAAGTCCGAAGGAGTTTTAAATGAAAAAAACAATCAAAATTTTAGGGATTATTGCGTTAGTTGCGGTAATCGGATTTTCTTTCCTCACTTGTGATAGCGGCGGAGGCGGCGGCGGCGGAGGCGGGAAGTCGGCAACCTATACCGGCAAATCGAAGGACGGTAAGACGACATACACACTGAAAATCACAAAAAGCGAAGCGCTGTATACGGCGCAAAACGGAGATGATTATGAACTAACCGATGGATCAAATAAAAGTGAAGGCATGGTAAAAGATTTTGATGACAACAAATTTACCCTTAAACCTTCAAATGATGAAGACACATTTACTGCAGCTATATCAAAAAAAGGTCTTGAGGGACTGATAGGTACAGTAAAATGGGAAGGTGCCACGACACCCACCGATTTACCGGGTGAATTGACTCCCGGTAAAAGCAGCAGCGGTGGCAGCAGTAGCGGCGGCAGTGGCGGCAGTGGTAGCGGTAGTGGTGGCGGCGGCAGTTCCGGAAGCGGCATCGGTATGAGTAATCTTAACCTGTCCGGTCAAGTGTACGTTGAGAGGAGGGCTTCGGATAAAATTCAATATGAACCCTACAGCGGCGCGGATATAACTCTTACAAGTAGTATGAAGGTAGGGGGAACCGGCTCATTAATAAACGGAAAACTATCCTTCAGCGTAGGCGCTCCCCCCACCGACAGTCTACTTCCCTCTAACTTAATTGATGTGGGAGACGACATGTCCTACTATTTTGGATTGTATGTTTTTGGCGTTTCCGGATTAGCCGATGTTTATTCTAATGTGAAAGTACAGCCAAGCGATACTCGGGGAATACTGTTTGATTTTAAAGAACTTGCACTTTTAAAGGTAAATACAATCATAGGTACGAATTCCGTTTCTACAGAAGAAATAGTTTATTGGTATGTTGACAAAGATTGCACTGTTACAGCGAACGGAGGAACTATTAACGAAAACAGCATGAAAACGACTGCCTCAAACATAACTTTAAAGTTAAAGAGGGGTTGGAATGCTATATATTCAAAACAGGATACTAAAGGTAGTAAGACGGGTAGTATGACGACAACAGTTACTATAAAAACAGGCGACTCATCAAACTGCAAGTGGGTGGTTCTTCATTAGTGGATAGTGAAAGCATAACGAGTCTTGTTAATTTGGAAAAACGCCGGATTTGAACGTATATGTGAAAACCGGTTTTAAAATAAATTTATTAAGGAGAGTTTTTATGAAAAACAAATTTAAAATGCGAAGCATTTTAGCAATCGCCATTGCAGTGGTAATCGGGTTCACAATGACGACTTGCGATCTGTGGGAAGATGAAGAGGATGAAGGCAGCGGGACATTCACCATAACGAATATTCCAGCGCAGTATGAGGGAATGTATGCAGGATTTGTTCGTGTGTTTGAATATCGCGTATCTTCAGGCATACTTTGTGGTTTCAAAAGCTATAATAAAAAAACAGATACATATACACTTTGTCGTATTTCAAATGGACGCGTAAGTATGCCTGTGTGGGATGGTAATAAACAAGATGCGAAAAGATACTCCGGCAGTATCACTACTACATCTGTTCCTGTTCGCTTTACAGACTCTGAAACAACTTCATGGGGAGGAGTTCATTTTTCAATACCTATTCCATGTCCAGGTGTTACGTTTGATTCAGTTAAATTCTCCGGTGGCAGCGCCACTAAATCATACAACGACTAAAGATAACGCACAGCGTCAGAAGGCGCTGTGCTGTTACCCTGTTCTGAACATAAAAATATTTGAAATACGCTCCTAAAAAGGGGTAATTAAGGCATATATCCCTATTTTCTCAAAAAAAAGAGCATTTTAACCGCTTTTTTATTGATTTCACTCTTAAAAGAAAACTAACTACCCCGTTGTAATTTTCATTTTAAAAATGGTAATTTACTCACAATGTGCTTGAAAAATACTCACTATTATGGTATATTATTTACAATAAATTGATCTTCATTATCTTGCAAAAAAGCCATTCGTTTTTAGGTATGACTTTTTTAATACAAATCATATTAAAGAAGGAGAGTTTTCTATGAAAAAAACAATCAAAATTTTAGGGATTATTGCGTTAGTTGCGGTAATCGGGTTTTCTTTCCTCACTTGTGATAGCGGCGGAGGCGGCGGAGGTGACGGCGGAAAGTCAGCAACCTATACCGGCAAATCGGAGGACGGTAAAACATACACATTGAAAATCACAGCCGCGCGGTTTACGGCGGAAAGCGGAGATGACTATTTATTAACCCTTGATAAAAAGGCAAGTATGGGTTCGGTAGATAGTGTTGATGGCGACGAATTTAGCCTTAAACCTGATAATGGAAGCGCATTTACCGCAGTCGTATCGAAAAAAGGTCTTACCAGTCTGGATGGCACGATAACATGGGATGATGACACTACAACCTCCGGTCCGGGGACATTGACTCCCGGCAAAAGCAGCAGCGGTGGTAGCGGCAGCGGCAGTAGTGGCGGTAGCAGTAGCAGCGGCGGCAGTAGTAGTCTTAAACTGTCCGGACCGGTGTACAATTTGGTCATGGACATATCGGGTATGATGTCTGGTGGTGGTGGGGAAATGTTTTCAAAAAACGCCTACAAAGGCGAGGATGTAACTCTTACAAACAATGTAGGGGGAACAGGTGAAATAAAAAATGGTAAATTGACCTTTAACGTAGGCACTCCTCCCGCCAGCAGTTTGGAATCCATGAAGGGGTTCGATTCGCCCGATGTACCTAATGCACCGAATGTTAAAGACATTTATTCTAGTATGTCAGTATCACCAAGCGATGCCCGGTCAGTGACATTGATGTTTGATGACCTTCCGCTTTGGAAGACACATTTAAGCTTTAAAATGAATAAAAACATGGAACCGCAATCCATGGTTATGAACATGGTATATTATATGTATGTTGACAGAAAATGCACTATTAAAGCGACAGGAGGAAAGGGTATTGACACTGGTATTGGCGGGAAAATAAAAGCTGATAATGTAAATATGACTTTAAATAAGGGCTGGAACATTGTAAGTTGTCAAATGTCTATGGATATGTCAAAAGCTTCCGGCAATGTGAGCTTAAAAACGGGCGACTTATCATCTTGCAATTGGGAAATACTTGATTTAACTGGTTTTATACCTTTTGGTTATTAGTGACAAGTGAAGTAGTGGGTAGTGAAAGCATACAAGTCTTATTACTACCCACTAACTAACAATCCGCATAAGCGAAAAAAGGAAGTTTTTATTATATATATTCGCGTCATGTGTCAGATTGCTGTGATTAAAGAGTACTAATCTTTTCCAAATAAAGTAAATTGGGTTTAGTGGAGTATATGCGAAAAATTGTACAAAAGATAAACAACACATGGACGATTGTCAAAAGCCGCCACCCGATTTTCACCGCGGTGTTGATAATTTTATTCTGCGCGATGTTGTTGGTGTTGACGCTGTCGGTCGTTTTAACCTTTATTGATAAAAATATAAAATATTCCGAAGCGCTTAAAACCATATTTACATATCACACAGGTACGTCCGGCGCAAATAATCCCAATAACGCCATATTTATCGTGCGTTTGATTACCATTATTTCTGGAACCTTGTTATTTTCGGGTACTATTATTTCCATCATGACCACATTGATACGTAATTACATTACCAACCGCGACGGGGCAAAGGGGCGGCTGCGCATATCAAACCATTTTTTGATTTTATTTTATAACAAGGAAGTCCCCGCGATTTTGGCGGATTTAATGTATAACCCCGACAAAAAAATTATATTGTTGCTCTCCGACGCGAAAAAACAGCAGGTTTTTGACGAATTGAACGCCGCTATTGCCGAATTAGACGAAAAACCAAAACACAAAATTAACCTTATCGTGCGCCAGGGCAACCCCGCGAGTTTAAGCGAGTTAAAAGACGTCGGCATAGAACGCGCAAGCGGGATTTTAATTATGAACAACAACGCGGGCTCAGGCGGAGCAAGCACCGGCGGAGCAAGCACCGGCGACGAATCGCGCGAAACGGATTATTTGGGCAGTTTGGATTTGGTTTTGAAATTGGGCAATTTCAATTTGCGCCCGAACGTACCGATAGGGGTGGAAACAAGCACTCAGGAAGCGTCGGAAATTATGAGTTCACTACGCAAAGACATTTCGGGTTTGAATGATTTACAAATACAGTTTTTTGCCCATCACAAAAAAATCGGGCAATTCATGGCGTTGGCAGTATCCAACCCGGATTTGTGCAACGTGTTGTCGGAACTTTTGTCGTATCGCGGCTGTGAATTTTATCCCATTGAAACAATATCGCGCGAAGATTATTTGGAAAACCATTGCGCGGGTATTCCGACTGTGGTTTTCGGCGATAAAATGTATTGTCTTGCCGATGATGAATCCGCCGCGCGGCGTAAACGCGCGTTTCCGTATAAACCTGAACGAAGATTGCAACCGTCCAAGAGTGGTTTAACCAAGCGCCCGCTTAAATTGTTTGTCATTGGTAAGAACCGTAAATACAAATATTTGGTTGAGGCGTTAAAAATAACGCACCCCGACACGGTTATCAACCATTTTGAAACCAACGATATTCATAATTTTGTTGATACGGTAGTGAAGCAAGGCGACCGCGATTCGGTAGCCGTGGTGTTAAGCGACGATACGGTATCGCCCAAAAATTACGACGCTAACGTGTTTTGGACTATTATTGAATTATCGCGAATGGCAAGTATAAACGAACGACCGTTTAAAATATTTGCCGAGATTATTGACCCCAAAAATCAAAAAAGTTTGGAAAATTTGAACATTCAAAATTTTGTCGTTTCTACCCACGTTGTTTCTACTTTTTCTAACAAGTTGTTGAACGACGCGAATTCCGTGTATTTCTACGAAGAATTGTTCGTCATCCCGTCAAGTTTTTTCGACATCGACGTTTCGCGCGCGAACGAAATATTTGATATTACAGAAGCGCAAACCTTTTCGTCGTATGCCGAATTTGTCCACGCGGGCTATTACGGTACGCGCGGTGCGGATACGGCGATTATGCCCTTTGGCATTTATACCGACGCGAAAAATTACGTTTTGTTTTGCGCCGAATTGGACAAAAAACGCGTCTTTGTTGTAAATCCCACCGATAAAATTATTTACGCCCATATCAAAATAAAATAAACGCAAATGAAGTTGGCTATCCGGTGCAGTTGGATAGCGCGACGCGTATATTTTTTGCAAGTTCCGTAAGCTGTACCGTAAAGTCGGGTAGATGTTCGCGGATAAAAGGCATATTCGCGGTTTTACCTGCGGTTTCAAGTCCTGCGGCTTGGGACGATACTTCCTGCGCGCCAATAGCGGCGGACGCGCTTTTTAAAGAGTGAACCTGAATTATAAATTCCAATATAGTATCCATCTCAGGCATTATTTGCAGATGCGGCAACCGTTTATCAACATCATCGCAAAACATGGATAACACTTTTTTATAAGTATCGAATTTTCCTCTGAGCATGGCAATTCCTTTCGCCGTATCAACGTTGGGGATAACGAGCAACTCGCTCCCTTTGCACCCTTCGACAGGCTTAAGGGATGAGAAAGACGGCTCGATAAGTACATTCCCGTCCGCTCTTTGAGCTTGTTGAGGGGGGGGAACAAAGTTATTTTCTTTGTTTGTTATTGATTGTTCATTGTTCATTGTCTTTTTCTCTTTCGGTATCCAGCGGTCAAGAATTTCATCCAGTTTGTAAATGTCTATGGGTTTTGAAATAAAATCATTAAACCCGTTTTTGATAAACATTTCCTTCATTCCCACAACAGCGTTAGCGGTTAATGCGATAATAGTAATTTGCCGGCGCAAATTACAATCGTTGCTTCGTGTTTCATCTTCGGTGAAACTTGCGCCGTTGTTTTCTTGCTGCTCTTTTTCCCACGCGCGGATAATTGCCGTCGCCTCAATTCCGTCCATTTCCGGCATCATGTGATCCATGAAAACAATGTCGTATTTATTTCGTTTAACAAGTTCTATCGCTTCCGCGCCGCTTAGGCAGGTGTCAATCTTTGCGTTATAGGGAGACATGAGTCCTTCGGCGACTTTAAGATTGGTTGCAATGTCGTCTACTATCAACAGCCGCGCGTTGGGGAAGGTATGGCGTATCGCGCCGGAACAGCCGGAATCTTCATAATAATTCTGACGATCAACCTTGCCGTTTAAGGTATTGGCAATGGACAGGGACTGTACCGGTAAGGAAACGAAATGCGCGTTGGAGACAAAGATTTCGGCGCCCCATTCTATCATAAGAGCCAGATGCGGCTTTTTCTTTCCGTAAAAAACAGAATCGTTCTGTTCCATAAGCGGTTTAATTTTTTCATAAAGACCGTAACCTGAAAACACATAGAACCATTCTTCAGGAAGGGAACCTTCGCCTGACCACTTATCAGTGGTAAGGCTCGGTTGATGTCCATGGTACAGAGCTTCTTTGAAGTCATCAAGATTGGTTACCAAGGTATGGGGAACGTTCAGATTTTTAAGCGACCAGCACACCGATTTAGCGTAATTAAGTCTGCTTTCATAAATAAGAACTTTCTTTTTTTCAGGTTCCTCCACCACGGCAAAAGGCTCTTTTGATTCAATGCTCTGCGGTATAATCACCGTGAATACGCTGCCCTTGCCGTATTCGCTTTCCATATTTATTTTCCCGTCCATAGCCGCGCAGAGCCGTCTGGTAATGGGAAGCCCCAGCCCGGTTCCTTCAATGCCATGATTCTTATCTACCCGAACAAATTCGTCAAAGAGGTTCGCCTGATGTTCCGGTTTTATCCCTTTTCCGGTATCCGACACATCTATCCTGAGCAAGACCTGTTTATCGTCCTGTTTATCCGCGGTAATGGTTAAACCGATATATCCTTTTTCTGTGTACTTTATCGCGTTAGACAACAGGTTAAGAAGAATCTGGCGCAGGCGCACTTCATCTCCGTAAAGGCTGTTGGGAATATTTCCGTCGATGTTGGTAAAAAACCGTATTGGTTTTTCCTTAAGCTTTGTGCGGATAATGTTGACAGTGTCGTTGATCAAAGATGAAAGCATATATTTAACGGGAACGATTTCCAGTTTTCCCGCTTCGATTTTTGAAAGATCCAGAATATCATTAATTAACGAAACAAGATTATTTCCCGCCTGCTTGATATCCTGCGCATAGCTGCGCGCTTCGTTTGAGAGTTCTCCTCTCAGCAGAAGTTCCGCCATGCCTATAATGGCGTTCATTGGGGTGCGGATTTCGTGGCTCATCCTCGCGAGAAAATCGCTTTTTGCTTTGGAAGCGTATTTTGCCTTTCGGTTTGCCTCAATAAGCTGTAGGTTTTGTTTTTCTATCGCGTTTTCAGAACGGGCAATAAAAACATTAATGATGATAAACAGGAATAAGATAAGAGACAACATACTGAAAAATACGGTATTCATTGCGCGGTTCAGAGACAACAAGCTCGGTATCGGATAACTTACGCTCATATACCATTCCATAGCCGGGATGGAGTTTATTAAATATATTTTATTATCATGTATAAAACTCCGGCTTTCTCCTTCTGAAAGTTCATGCGCTACCTTAATCAATTCGTTTCCGGTTTCGCCTAAGTATTCGTCAATACGGACTTTATTTTGAACCAGTTCATGATCCGCCGCCTGAGTAATTTCATTGTATTTATTAAACATATACATTGTGATATTTTCATCGAACATCTGATAACCGGAAGTTACAAAATTTGAAAAATCAGTCAGATTTATACCGGTACCTAGCATCCCTATGGGTTTTTTGCCCGTATGCGATTCCGCAAATACCGGAACATTGACCCAAAGATAGATTTGATCCAAATCAGGATTATAATTAATATTAAAAATATATTTTTCTGTTTCGTATAATGTTAAATTGTACCAATAATTCTTGGGCTCATCAGGATTGACAAAGTACGGATCATTCTTTGTTGTATAAAATAATTTATCCACGTCATTAATCCAGTAAAGTATTTTATCTTTAAAATGTTCCTTATAAATGGCAATTTCGGCATCCGCATGAGATTTAATAATAGGATCGAAAGGATTTAAAAAATACTGCCGAATTACCGGGGTATCCGCCATTTTTAACACAAGGGCAAGCTCGCTGTCTACCGCGGTATCCAAACGCAGACGCATTGTTTCAGACGCTATGGAAAGCTGATTTTTAATAAAAGAATGGTTAATTTGACGCGCGGAAATAAAATATGCCGTAATAGACGACAAGGCAAAAACAAAGAAAAGGATACATGAAAAGACAAGAAATCTTTTATTGGCGAATATTTTTAATGATTTGACGGAACCCATGGTCATGTTTGCGCACCTCATATTTTGACATTTACTAAAATCAAATATATTAATTTCTTAGTTATTGTCCAAATCGAAAATATAATATAAAATGGAATTCATAGGAGAATATTATGAAATATATTAACTTTGATAAAACAAACGCGTATAAGAAACTTTCCAAGCAGGCAAAAAAGGCTTTTCTTTTTAAAGACAAGCTTGACTCGAAAAGGGTGGGGGAGTGCATTGTCCCGATGGCGGCACAGCTTAAATACTCATGGGCGGCAAAAGCTGTTGACGAGCAAACCGTTAAGTTGCTGCAGGAGCTTGCGGATGAGCAGGAGCTTATAGCGAAGTACAAAGCCCTTCTTGACGGGGAAATGATGAACACGGGCGAGAAACGGAAGGTGCTTCATCATCTGTCGCGCGGACAGCAGGGACAGCCCGTAATTGAAAACGGAAAAGATATCGGGGAATTTTACCGCAAAGAGCTTGCAAGGTTCTGCGATTTTGCCTCCGCAGTGCATGGCGCTCAATACAAAGGCTCCACAGGCAAAAATTTTACCACGGTAGTGCAGATAGGTATCGGCGGCTCCGACCTTGGACCGCGCGCCATGTACATTGCTCTTGATAACTGGGCGCTCAAGGAAGGCAAAAAGAAACTTGACGCGAAATTTATTTCCAACGTAGACCCGGACGACGCTTCCGCGGTAATTGCGTCCTGCAAGCTTGAACAGTGTCTGTTCATTTTAGTTTCCAAGAGCGGCACTACTCAGGAAACTTTAGCCAATGAGCTTTTTGTAAAAGACAAACTTTCAAAAGCGGGTCTTGACCCAAGCAAACATATGATTGCCGTAACAAGCGAGACAAGCCCGCTTGCGCGTAACAGCGCGTATCTTGACTCCTTCTACATTGACGATTATATCGGCGGACGTTATTCGTCGACATCGGGGGTGGGCGGCTGTGTTCTCTCTCTCGCCTTCGGTCCTGATGTGTTTAAAGAGTTCCTTGCGGGAGCCGCCGAAGCCGACAAAACGGCTCTTGAGAGCGACGTTTTAAAAAACGCCGCTCTTCTTGACGCGCTTATCGGCGTATGGGAGCGTAACTTTTTACAGTATCCGTATACTGCGGTTCTGCCGTATAGTCAGGCGCTTTCGCGATTCCCCGCGCATTTACAGCAGATGGACATGGAGTCAAACGGAAAGCGCGTAAACCGCGGCGGGCAACCGGTCAATTACAGCACCGGTCCCGTCCTTTTCGGGGAGCCGGGAACAAACGGTCAACATTCGTTTTATCAGCTGCTTCATCAGGGAACGGGAATTGTTCCGCTTCAATTTATAGGTTTCTTTGAAAGCCAGAGAGGCGACGATGTAAGCGTGGACGGGTCTGTAAGTCATACGAAATTGAAAGCAAACCTTGCCGCGCAAATTGTGGCTTTCGCAAAGGGGCAGGGCAGCGAGGACGGAAACAAAGAGTTTAAAGGCGGCCGCCCTTCAAGTTTGATTTTTGGAAAGCGTTTAACACCCGCGGTATTGGGAGCCTTGCTTGCGCACTATGAAAACAAAGTAATGTTTCAGGGGTTTGTCTGGAATCTTAACAGTTTTGATCAGGAAGGCGTACAGCTTGGAAAAATCCTGACCAAAAAAGTGCTTTCCGGCAAATTCGGCGACGATGCGTTGGAAGCGTACAGTAAACTGTTAGGCGTATGAAAGACCTTTCTTCCCTGATTGGAAGAATCGCTGTTACCGACTCAGAAATGTCCCCAAAGGGAACTGTGTTAATTGACGAAGAAATCTACGAGGCGGTAACAGACGGCGAGCGTATTGATCCGGGCAAGGGAGTAAAGGTTACGCGCGTTAAGGGGAAGAAGATTGTGGTAAAGAGGGTATAGAATGAATATTTTTAATCATTTAATATTTATTTTTTAACTTTGTTACCAAATAAGCATATTTTGCTTTTTATTTTTTCGTAAATATTTTACAAGTTTATCTATTGTAAAACTATTTCCATGCGCGGGATATATAATTAACGCGTTATTATTAATTATTTTATCCCAACTATTATAGTAATCATCTAAATCATTAACAGAAATGACGCAGTACTTCAATCCAAGAAATTGTAAAAAATTTGCGGCGGCATCACCGGTAAAACAATTACCATTGTCCAACAATAAACTTATTGAATCCCTTGTATGTCCCGGTGTTAATAATATTTTACCATTCAGATTTATATTGAGATCTTTAAGATCACAATCATTTTCGATTAATATATCATGAGAGCGCATAACAAATTTCGGAAAAGTATGAGTCCAATTTTTGTCGAATATTGATTTTAATTTTAAAACAAAGGCAATACGTTTATTAACGTAACCTGCGCCGGGGAAATTTACATGTTTTCCCTGAGCTAGATATTCTTTTGATAATTTTGATGTAATAATAGTTATATCAGGATTTATATCGATAATATCATTCAGCAAACCTGCGTGATCATCATGATGATGAGTAAGCAGTAGATATTTTATATCACTAATTTGGACATTATTTTTTCGTAAACCATCTAAAAAATCCCGCCACTCATATTCGTAACCGGTATCTATGAGAAGATATTTTGATTCAACCGGAACTAAATAACAGTTTGTAAGCTTTAGATTAATTGTTTTAATTTCCATTTTGTTTTCTCCTTTCAGTTAATGACACCATTTGGCTTATGTGAATTTCGTATATTTATGGTACTAATATATTTTTTAATATACTTGTACATCCACAATGACAATATTCCTGTATATATTATTATTGTATATACATTTATCCGTTCAGCAAAACCAAAATATTCTTTTGGTACTAAATTTATTAACATTGCCCCCGTCATTAATATCAACAGTGCGCTTAACGAAACAATTCCAAGCCATTTATGCCCTATTACTCTGAAAAATCCAATGGAAAATAATACTAATGAAATTATAGTTGATAATACTACAAATACAGTGACAACCATGTGCATTTTATCTTGAAAAGCGCCGGCATAGCCGGATTCAGATAATGGAAAAAATGTATACCCCAAAAATGATATTGTATTCATTAAACAAAAAATAAATGAGGAAACAGTGACGGTTTTATTTATTTTATTTTTTAAATATGCAAAAAATCCAATTGAAAAACTTGCGGAACATATGCCATAAAGCAGCGAAAACAGTCTTGCTATATTTCTTGACGGCGAATTTGAAGCGGTTAAATCGCTTACCGCTTGCGCAAGCGAGTTATAGCCTTCATAAAATATTTTTCCTAAAATGACATGGAGAAAATAGAAAATTACTGATAATATACCCAATAATGGTATTAATTTTACTATTTTATTTTTCATTGAACCATCATTATATTTATTGTTATCCTGTTTGAAACAGCGTTTATTGGGATTTTTTGCTTATTAAAGCCGCCGGGAATACCGCCGTTATAATTTGATAAGCCGACAGGCTCCTTTGGAAAATGAAGGAGATTTGTATCCAACAGCCCGTTATTATTTGTATCCTGAAATAATGCTATTAAATACTCGCCTTCCGGTATATCAAATGAATGGGTAATATTTTTACTTACGCTTTCCAACACAAAAGAGGTGTAAGCTATGTCTTTTTTATAATCCCTTTCATTTGAATATATTCTTACATAGATTTTTCCGTTATTTACATTTACTCCGGTAATATCCAAAGAGAAAGTTACATTATTACCGGCGAATATATTCCCAATACATAATAGCGCTAAAAACGCCAAAGAAATCATTTTCTTACTCATAATTTTATGTCTCCTTATTTTTTTTATTGTTTTATCCATGTGCCATTCCAATTATCTTGACCAGTCCCGGTATCATTGCTAATTTCGAGATTGCCTGCGGTAAATTTAAATACATCTGTAAATTTCCAGTTTGGTTGGTCATTCCATGCTATTGTATATGCATCACCGGAAACACATATTAAATTCCAATGACAAAATTGATTGCTATCCATAAGAGTATTAGAAGTAAAGGTAAGTGTATTTGTGTATTCCGCCTGATCAGCCCTTTTCCATGTTCCTATTAACTCAGAAGGAAATGTTTCATATATAACTAAAAGTTCTTTCCGTCCGTATGTTTCCAAATAATTATATAAAACAGATTCTTTACCGCCGTCGTCTTTGCAAGTAACCATTGAGAAAACGATTATTGCCGCAAATGCGATAAACCCAAAATTTCTTTTTATCTTTTTCAAAAAAGCCTCCTTAATATTTAACCTAAAGCCACGGGATTAAAACTTTTGAACGGTATGTTTGATACTCTTCCGCAAAAATATCGTTTAGTTTTTTATCTTCCTGCCCTCTGAAAATCCTTGATATAATATAAAGAATAGCGCCTATTGCTAATCCAACCCATGTGTCAAAAATAAAACCAAGTCCCGGTATAACCAGAATTGCGACTGATGTATAAATCGGGTGTGATATTACGCCAAATGTTCCCTTAGTGATGAGTTTGTTTTGGGGAACATACCTCATCATTTGAACAACCGAGAAAAGCCAAAAAGGTATCCCTACAGTTAATAGAATAGCCCCTATAAAAATTTCAACTAAACCAAAATGTAATTGAAAAAATTTAGGGTACAGGATATTTAATGCAATACCGCCCGCCGCAAACGGCAGGGTTAACAGCATTATTTTATCACCTGCTCCGACAAGTATTTTTATGTTCATCGTACACTCCTTTAAAACCGCTAACGGACGCCAAATAAACTTGACATTCCGTAATTGAATTCTATAATACTCTTTAACGTTTATAAAAAGATATACAAAAAAAACCTATTCGGGGTGATTTTGGGGTGATTTAAGGGTGATTTTAAGGGTGATTTATGGAGCATATCGATATTTTACAGGAAATACTGCGGTACATTGACAAACACATAAAAGAGGAAATGAATGTTGAAAAACTGGCGGAAAGGGCGGGTTTTTCTCCGTATTATTTCTGCCGGATTTTTCAATGCGGCGTTGGTTCTTCTATTATGGAATATGTTAGGAATAGGCGGCTGGCTTATGCCGCATCAGAACTTAACTCGGGGCGTAAAATACTCAACATAGCGGTTGATTACGGGTTTGAAACACATTCGGGGTTTTCAAAAGCGTTCCGCCGTTATTTTGGGTGTCCGCCTGAGATATACCGCGCTTACGCGACATTCGATGTTCCAAAGATCCCCGATCTTTCAAAGTCCAATCAGTTTATTTCTGAATTTGTTATTGAACCCAAAATAATAGCTAAGAAAACATCTTTTAAGTTAGCGGGTTTCGCTTTTAAAATAAAATTGCCTGTAAATAATTCGTCTTCTGTGTCGCATTATTTAGACCCTCAAAGCCCTGTTCCCGATATTGACGACGGAAGAAAAACGCTTAATAAACTTCAGGAACTATGGGAAGAATGCAGGGCTGACGGAAGATTGGAAAAGTTACACAAGGAATCATTTCTTAAATTTCACGCGGAATACGGAGCTTGTTTTTTCAAAGATAATGATGAAGATAAATCTGTCTATCTTATCGGAGTAGAAGCAAAATCAAGGGTAAATATTCCTTTTGAGTATGATATTTATACGATACCCGAAGCCTTGTTTGCGGTTTTTTCGACGCCTCCGTCTAATGAAGATAATTTTTCATTGATACTTAAAGATACATGGAAATTTATTTTTTCCGAATGGCTTCCTAATTCGGGTTATGAATTTGATATGAACTCAATTGCTTTTGAACTTTACGATGAACGCAGTACAGCCGATACCGGAAAAATTTGTAACATATGTATCCCCATTGTAAACAGACAGCTTTAACCCTAAAAACAAAAAAGCAATTTAGGAACAATCAACGGCAATTTTAGAACAGCATATTATCCTTTCAGACATTATCTTTTATACAGAAACTTAAGTTTCTAAATAAGTCTATGTTAAGGAGGATTATATGTTTGGTGCAAAAATCGGCTGGATATTTCCTATTGTTGTGTTGATTACTTTAATTATTGTTATATGGTACGGCATAACGCAGCCCGGTGTCTAAAAATACATTTTTTGCGCTTTGGATTTGTCAAAATACTTGTCATTCCAATTTATTATTAATCCATATTTTGACATTTTCTACGGTTTTTTCAAGCGTTAAATCTGTTGTATCTATTAAATCGATTTCCGGCTTTTTTTCTTTTCCATAATTTCTTACCCAATTATTAAATTCTTTTTGTCTGTCAATAAATTCTTTATCCTGACAATTTCTCCATTGAGGGCGTTTGATTAATCTTTTTTCCAATTCATCATCTGAACAATAAATATTCAAATAATATATATTAGAAAAATATCTTCTTTCAGTACACGGTTCTATATTTTCCGGAACTCCAAAACCGGCGCCAAATAACACTACGGGTCTGCCTGATTGCGATATATTTTTGGCAATTCTTAACCATGTTTCAAAAAATTTCCTGTAATTATTTTCCGGTTTATTAAATTCATCCTGCCATAAAATATCAGTTTCAAGCAAAATAGCATTATTTATATTACCTATTAATTCTTTTAATATAGCTGATTTTCCTGTTCCGCTTGCCCCTCCGACAATAAGTAAAGGCATTGCCGTATACTTGTTTTTATATCCGCATAAAGGACACAGTGCAATTTTATTATTTATATCAACTTCTTTTTCCGCGCAATATTCTCCGCACTGAAAACATAAGTTTACCATGTATACTCCTTAAATATTTATAAATATAAAGTATTTGATATATTCGTAAATGAATATTTTTAATCATTATATTTATATTGTCTGTAAAAACATCTATACTTCTATACGGAACATCCGCTAATTGCTCTTTATCCATTTTCTGAACAACAGCGAAATACCGTAACCGCCGAAGATGGCTATAAATCGGTCTACAATATTTATAGGTATGCGCGAAAGAATGGCGGCTGCTAAAAGCGGCACATTGTTCCATAATAGACCAAGTTTGAATGTGTCTTCGGGAGAAATGCTCCGGGGTACTTGAAAAGTGACAAGCACAAAGTCAATGATACCGCCTGTAATACTTATAGCAATACAATCAAGAGCAACCAGCCCAAGAAGCAATGGAGCAATGTAAATAAATAATCGCAGGGAAGGTTTTTGAAGAAAAATCTCCTCCCGCTTTTTCAATTTACTGTGGAAAAAACAAACCAATAATACTTCAACAATTACGCAGATGTAAAAAAAATAACCCACTTTGGGTAAAGAAAGACCCAGAATATATATGTATACAAATGAAATACAGAAACACGAAAACGCCCCGGTCAGAAAACCCGCGAACAGACCCGCGCTGAAACACATGGCTATGGTAAAAACAGTATCCTGATATAAAGGGAGTTTTGCCACGTTGATAACAAAATGCGAAAGCGCCGCGTTACAAACGGCGGACACCGCGCAAAGAAAAATAATTTTCCAGAGTTGAACTCCCTTCATAAATACTTTATCATACAATAAATGCAGTTCTTTTTCAATCGGCGTGATATATCGCGGCGTGAAACCTCACATGATTTGTCACGAAAACTTTTAATATTAATAACCGCCGTAATTTTATTTTCAGGATGCGGCGAAAGCCGCTCTTTTAAGACCATTTCTTCAATTTCCGAAAAATGGCTTGCTATAAAAAAAGAATTATTGTTATTCCCGCTCGCCTCAACTATCGACATTGAGAGTCAGATTGACGATTTCCGTTTTGCTCTTAACGCCTTTTTCTCCTCTCCGATTGGCTCCCTGTATAAAATACACCGTCCCGAAGGGAAACAATATCTTGAGGCTGTAAATTCAGCCGCAGAACGCCTTAAAACAGCAGTCCTTAACAACGATAATACAGCGCTTTATTTAACGGAGATAGAAATAGACGCAAGCCTTGATAGTTTACAACGCATTGATAAAAGCCTGTCCAACGCCGGTCAGCGGAACTCTTTTTTTCTTTTCTTGTTTTTTTCCATGTTGGTCATAATCGTTATTCTTGTGTTAGTAGCGCAGTACGCAAGTCTTGAAAGGGCGGAAAGCAGAGAACGGCAAAGCCTTACATTCTCGCGGGAAACAATAATAGCGCAGGAACAGGAACGCTTGCGTATAGCGCAGGAACTGCATGATACTGTCGCGCATGATATATTACAGCTTTCGCTTCGGACTGAAATTATGAATAAAGAAGATGATACAACAAAGCGCAGTATTCTTTGCGATGAAGTTGTAAGCGGGCAAAGGGAAATAATGAAGCGGATTAGAAACATCTGCGAAAACCTTATCCCTCCCGACTTCCAGCGCCGCCGTCTGGGAGACGCGTTACAAACCCTTTGTTATAATTTCCAAAAACGAACCAATATTGAATGTCAAATAAAAATCCAAAAAGATTTACCTATTAATACCCTGAACAGCGACATACAGCTTCAATGTTTCCGCATAGTGCAGGAATGTCTTACCAACATTGAAAAACATTCAAAAGCCGGCGAATGTTCAGTGCTTGTCTACAAGGAAGAAGAAGGAGAATTTATTATTTCCGTTTCTGATGACGGAAAGGGCTTTACACCGCCGGACAGGGATTCAAGTCAGAATCTGAAAGAGCAAGGATGCTTTGGCTTGTGGGGAATGTATGAACGCGCCGCCGTCATGAACGGAGAACTCACGCTGGAAAGCGAACCCAACGAGGGCACAACGGTAACATTGCACATACCGCGGGGGCATACTGTATGATTCCTATTCTTTTGATAGATGATCACCAAATGGTAACCAGCGCAATAAGCGCGTGGCTCTGCGCGGACAAGCGTTTTTTTATCGCCGGAACCGCGGCGACACTTACGGATGCCCGAAGCCTTATGGAAAAACTCGACCCCCTGCCTCAAATAATCATTCTTGACATATCTTTGGGAAAAGAAGACGGACTCACTCTTATCCCTGAAATAAAATCGCTGTGCGAGAAAAGAAAAACACCCCTTCCCGGCATACTGGTATGGTCAATGCACGAAGCTCCTTTCCTGATACAGCGGGCAATGGACTTGGGAGCCTATGCCTATGTGGCAAAATCCGCGAAATCCGATGAATTCCTTGCCGCCATTGAAGCGATACTAAAAGGCGTTCCCTATGTAAATACGGAATACCAAAAACGCAAAGAACAACAGCAAGACAACTTTAGACTGACAAGCCGTGAGAATGAAATAGCCGCGCTGGTAAAACAATCCCTTACTGCCTTGCAAATTGCCAAACGCCTCGGCATAAGCATACGAACCGTTGAAAAACATCTTGAACGTATTTATATAAAAACAGAAACATCATCATGGGAAGAATTGCATAATTTATAATCTCTACTCTTTACGTACGTAAAATTACGTACATACAAATATATAAAAATATCTTAAAATTCTCATAAAAGAAAAAGTAATTTTATTCCATATAGAAGGAGATTTTATCGTGAAAAACATAATCAAGTTTTTAGGTATTATCGCCATAACGGCAATAATCGGGGTTTCTCTTGTTACCTGCGACGACGGTTCAGAGTCGGACGACAACGGATCAAAATCATCAGGCGGTAAAACCCTCGTTAGTATCGCCGTAACCACAACAAAGACTTATTACAACCTTGGCGAAGAATTAAACAAGGCGGACATAGTGGTAACGGCAAACTACAGCGACGGCACGAATCAGCCGGTTGCGGCTAAGGACTATACCATCAACGGTTTTGATTCTTTAACTGAGGGAGAAAAAACCGTTACCGTCAGTTACAAGGGTAAGAAGATAACCTTTACCGTTACTGTAAGAGACGGAACCAATAACCAAACACCCGCCGCCGGTGATTTTACAGTCAGCGGCTTGTCGCATATTTTTGACGGCAATCCTAAAACTGTAACCATAACGCGTAATCAAGGCAAATCAACAGGTACGATAACTATTTATTATTCCGGGATAAAAACCGCGCCCTCGGCTATCGGCTCCTACCCGGTAACCTTTGACGTAGAGGCGGCGGAAGGCTGGAACGCGGCAACAAACTTGAGCGCGGGAACGATGGTGATTGCCAATCAAACCGCCAACTCCAAAACTCCAGTTGCGGCGGATTTTAACATTGGAAATCTGTCGCAGACAGCGGGCAGTGTTACTGCCGTAACCATTGAGCCGAGAGAAGGCAAGTCGGAAGGGCAGATAACGATTTATTACAATAATACGACAACAATCCCGCAGACAGCCGGAACCTATACCGTAACCTTTAACGTAGCGGCGGCATACGGCTGGAACGCGGCAACAAGCTTGAACGCGGGAACACTGACCATCAGCGCTAAAAACTTTACCATTGACGAAATCTCGGAGCAAACCTATAACGGAAGCGCTATTACTCCTACAGTCACCGTAAAAGACGATACGACAACACTTACGCTGGGTACCCATTACACTGTGTCGTACAGTAATAATATAAACGCGGGAACAGCTACGGTAACTGTAACCGGTAAGGGCTACTATGCCGGACAAACAAGCAGTAAAACATTTACCATTAAAAGAGCCTCAGGCGCGGCAGTTGACACGCCTACGCTAAAAACAAAGACCGATGACACCATTACGGTGAATCCAGTCAGCGCGCCTTCTAATGGTCAAACTGTGTATTATGCAATAAGTACATTAGATTCAATAAATTCAAATTCTTTAGTCATTTGGGGGAACAGTACAACATTTTCCAATCGTAATGGCGATACGCAATACTATATATTTGCCAAGGCGATGGGAAATACAAACTATAGTGATGGACCGATAAGCTCAGGTCTTCCCGTTAAAACGAATGAATCAATAGGCTCGGTTACGGTTGATTATTTCTGGGTTAATGAACGCGACACTCTTGTTACTACAAGCGGCAATGCAACCAGTATATCTTCCGGCGGAACTTTAACTATTACCGCGGCGGATTCTTCTTATACTGTTTCGATGTGGACTTTGAACGGCGTTGATACCGGACAGAGCGGAAATACCTATAGTTTCTCAAGCGCGGCATTGGGGACGCATATCATTGGACTTTTTGTTGTAAAAGACGGCAAGCCTTACAATGCTAATATCAGTATTACCGTAACAATACCACGTTCAATTACAATAAATATGTATGATTCCGGAGGTGACGGCTGGGATGGCAATGGCGCATTGAGAATCAATGTAAACGGAGTTGATATTGCCGGCAATGTAAAAGTTCAAACCACTGCCGCAAATAATACGCCCGGCGGTCAAAGAAATTCTAATACATACACCTTTAATGCTATGATAGGCGATGTTGTTAAAGTATATTGGGTTGCCGGAGCTTATCAAAACGAAAATTCGTTCATTATATATTACACCGACACGCCGCCAAGCCCGACGTTTACTACAAGCAACAATAATAATTGGAACGGTACAAACGCGTTACTCTACAGGTTACGCACTTCCACCACCACCGGCACTGTAAGTAATACTTTACAAGGCTTTACTAACGGCACATTGCTAGGTTCATTTACGGTTCAATAATTAGGAGGAAATAGAAATGAGAAATATACAAAAAAACAAGAAAATAAAAACCTTGCTGTGCGCTCTGCCGTTTGCATTGAGCTTTTTAATGTTGTTTTCTTCATGCGAAAATATTTTAGATATAGGCGAAAACACAAAACCGAAAGACGGCTATGGAATAGTAAGCATCATTCTTACCGGAGAAAACGCTCCGTTAAATGTAAGAACGATTTTCCCTTCAAGCGATTCTATACAATATAGTTATACATTTACCAAAGAAGGCGCGGCAACCGGAACCGCATTACAGCCTGACAATCAAGGGAAATTTACGCTTGCAGTTGGGAATTACACTGTAAAAGTAGACGCCAAAGTAAGCGGTACCATGGTGGCAAGCGGCGTATCCGCGCAATTTACCGTAAGTAAAACTGCCGCCGCATCGGTAAATGTAAGTCTTTCCCCTGCCGCGTCTACAGGAAATGGGACGTTTAAATATACCATTACCGCTCCTGCGAACGCCAGTATAACCGTCACCCTGCAAAAATGGTCGGATAAAACGGATGTCGAGTTAACTCCCGTAAACACAGCCCAGGGTAACGGAAAAACCCAGGATAATCTTTCACTGGCAACCGGCGCTTATCTGCTGACAGCTATCGCGGAAAAAGGAACGGATTCTGCGGGAATAAATGAGATCATATATATATACCCGTTGTTGAAAACCGAATACAGCAAAGTATTTATCGATGCCAATCTGATTACAAATAGAACGATTACAAACATAGAGTTAAAAACACCGCCAAACACGATGATATATGATCACGGCGATATTTTTGATCTGGACGGTCTTGTTGTAACGCTAACCTACGACACAGACAACGACACAGAACTGACTGAAGATATTACAGCCGCGGACTTTGACGTTTATGGCGTAACCGCGAATCCTGCGTATGGCAGTATTTTGTCGCGTCCAACGAATAACGGCAATCCTGTTACAATTAGTTATGGCGATTTAACGCCTATAAACATCGGTAATTTGACAGTTAACATTAAAGACGTTTCTACCCTTACTATTGAGCCGATTCCTGATCAAGACTACACCGGAAGAGCCGTTACTCCTGCAGTCACTGTAAAAAACGGTACGACGACACTCGCACTTACAACCGATTACACCGTGTCATACAGCAATAACACTGACGTTGGAACCGACACCGCATCAGTAACCATAACCGGTGTAGACAATTATACGGGAACCAAAACAGCAAACTTCTCCATAAAACTCCCGTCCTACGGCATTTACCTTTCTCAAACCGGAGCGTATATATTCCCATCCGAAGTCTTCAACACTGCGCCGACCGCACTAACGGTTACAGTTACTAATATAGGCGCTAACGCGACCGGCGCGCTTACTATTGGGCTGACAGGAGCAGACCCGGCTTGTTTTACATTATCAAAACCATCTATAACAAACATAGCTGTAGATGGAGAAGACACATTTACCATTGCGCCTGTGGGCGATCTTGCCGTTAAGACCTACGCCGCTATTGTCACTGTGTCGGGCGGCAACGGTATCAGCCAGACATTTAATGTGAGTTTCACCGTAACCCCCGCTTCATTTATTTCTCCGCCTGCGCTTAGTCTTGACTCAGGTAGCAAAAAAATAACTTACACATGGACGGCATCTACCCCTTCTGCTGACACTTACGACATATATTGGAAAGAAGGAAGCGGATTAACCGCGGAGCAGGTTAAAAGCGGAACGAAGATAACCGGCGCAACCAGCGGCGGGAAAATTACCGGTCTGACCGACGGCACGGTATACAGCGTTATCGTAACGGCGAACAAGGTCAATTATAACGGCGTTGATTCGGCAGTACTTACGGCAACGCCGGCCGACTACATTATCACCGGCAGCGGCGCGGCATTTACGGCAACCAAAGCCGGCGTAACAATAGGAACGGCAAACCAGACGATACAGAACGTTATTAACGATATTAGAACCCATGCCGACGGTGATGACTGCAGTATACAGTTCGGTAATGGTACAGATGTACTGGACATTGGTTCCTATTCCGCAAGGTTTAACAACTCAGGCGGAACTTGGGGTTTGGTGGAGTTGAAAGGGAAAATAACCGGAAACATTACAACCTCAACCACAGGTACAATAGCCATTGCCAACACTGTTGTAACCAGCACGGCGGATATAACAAACGCCGCCTATGATACAAGCGCCATAGCGATTTACAACGATTACAACGGAGCGGTAACCATTTCCGGCGGTAGGGTATCGGCGACAACAGGCAGGGCAGTGTACAACAATGGCACGTTAACCATCTCCGGCGGTACGGTATCGGCGACAAACAGTACGGTATCGGAGACTTCGGGTTCGGGTACGGCAGTATACAACTATTCTTCATCCGGCACGATAAATATCTCCGGCGGTACGGTATCGGCGACAACGGGTACAGCAGTATACAATTTTTTATCCGGGTCGATAACCATCTCCGGCGGTACGGTATCGGCGACAACAGGTACGGCAGTATACAACAATAGATCCGGGTCGATAACCATCTCCGGTGGTACTGTTTCGGTGACAACGGGTGTTGCGGTACACAACGCTGACACAGGCAAAATCACCGTGTCGCAAGCGGCAGGAGCCGCAACGAGAGTTACATCGGCAAACACAGACACATCAAAGGGTACGATTTTCATTGCGAATAGCGGAACCGATACCGCCGTACGGCTTGAAATAACCGGCGGCACGGTAGAAAACACTTCAACTACCACCGGCAACGCGATACGTAACGATTCCACAGGCAGTGTAAGTATCACCGGCGGTACGGTATCGGCGACTTCGGGTACGGCAGTGTACAACAATTCATCCGGCGTGGTAACCATCTCCGGCGGTACGGTATCGGCGACAACAGGTACGGCAGTATACAACAATGGATCCGGGTCGATAACCATCTCCGGTGGTACGGTATCGGCAACAACGGGTGTTGCAGTATACAACGCTTCCACCGGCAAAATAACCGTGTCGCAAGCGGCAGGAGCCGCAACGAGAGTTACATCGGCAAACACAAACAGCTCAGAAGGTACGATTTTCATTGCGAATAGCGGAACCGCCACTGCCGTGCGGTTTGAAATAACCGGCGGCACGGTAGAAAACACTTCAACTACCACGGGTAACGTAATATACAACGCTTCCACCGGCGCTGTAACCATCTCCGGCGGTACGGTATCGGTGACAGTGACAACGGCTACGGCAGTATACAACAATTCATCCGGATCGATAACCATCTCCGGCGGTACGGTATCGGCGACAACAGGTACGGCAGTATACAACAATGGATCCGGGTCGATAACCATATCCGGCGGTACGGTATCGGCGACTATCTCTGGCAGCGGTACGGTTTATACGACTACGAGGGCAGTATACAACAATGGTACGATAACCATCTCTGGCGGTACGGTATCGTCGACTAGGACGGCAGTATACAACAATGGCACGATAACCATCTCTGGCGGTACGGTATCGGCGACAGTGGGTGAGGCAGTGTACAACGCTTCCACCGGTGCGATAACCATCTCCGGCGGTACGGTATCGTCGACAACGAATGTTGCGGTGTACAACGCTTCCACCGGCAAAATAACCGTGTCGCAAGCGGCAGGAGCCACAACGAAAGTTACATCGGCAAACAATAGCAATTCTAGCGGTACGATTTATATTGCAAACAGCGGAACCGCCACTGCCGTGCGGCTTGAAATAACCGGCGGCACGGTAGAAAATACCTCAGACACCACCTACGGCAATACTATTCGTAACGATTCCACAGGCAGCGTAAGTATTACCGGCGGTACGGTTTTAAGAACCGTCAGAGGAGGACTCACCACCGGCAGCTATGCGCTGTACAGAGGAGGAACCGGCGCGATAATAGTCGGCTCGGGAGCGACTATTATAGGGGATAAGAACTGGTAACGGCAAAAGTATTTGACGCAAGAATTCGGCGGCGTACCCATGAGACGGGTACGCTGCTAAGGAGATAAAAAAATAAATATTTAAGGAGAGGAAAAAAATGGAATTCAATACCATAGAAGATGCGCTTAATTATTATAAATTGGGAAGATTAGAAGGAATGAATGATACTATTCATGCCTACGGCGTTACTGATGAGAAAAAACGTGTGTGGCTGCCTACTATCCCGGAAAACGATAATCACACAAATGTTTTTTATGTTGAAGGCAGGGAATATATTTTTCAAATAGACGAAATTAAATCTTCAAAAGACCCCGATATGGAAATCGTACGCGTTATCACACGTGAAGGAACCCAAAACAATACAATTGATTATCATGACAACGGAAAATATCAACAGATACTCTACGATAGAAAAAATAATTTCAGCGTTTTTGTAAAAGTCAAAGTGTATAAAGAACAAAACGAAAAGGACAAAAAAGACGTACTTTACTGGAATGCCGCTTTTTTTTCATCAGCGGACGAAGCGCGCAAAAAAGCCGAAGAATTGCACAAAATAGCAAAGCAACAATCACGAGTGCAATAATAAGCGAAGTTCTCTTTATATTTCCACTGATACTCTTTCTGGTACTCCCGTATCTTGTCGATAAACCGAAAGAGATCTACCACGAACCACACAAACCAACACGAACTTTTAATTTGATATTTTATTTAACCAACCTGATTATTTCTGTTTTAGGATAAGAATTAAAGTTAACTAGCAATCCTAATTTATAATCTGTAGCCGCCATATAGTTCATTAATTGCGCTTTATGCTGATCATTAATTTTTGATACCTTATAAATACAGTTGTTTATCTCATAGCTTTCTTCCCTGTATAATATCTCTTTTGTTCGTGTTGGTTTGTGTGGTTCGTGGTAGAATTTTTCATAAAATGCCTCCAAATATAAGATTTGTAGTTGATCGCCCCAAGACGATTTTTTAAAAACTACATACCCTTATATGGCGCGAACATATCATTTTGCTTGACTGAATTTGAAAAAATTTGTTTTTTTTCATGATAAGATTTTGTAAAAATCAAAGTGTATTTGGTTACAGTATCTCCCAACCAACGGAAGAAATATGTTTTTCTTCGCGGATTTTTTCGATCAGCGTTTCCGCGATTTCTTCCCGGTGTCTGCCGTAAACGTGCATTTTTGCTACAATTTTAACTTTGTCATCGGAAACATTCTTGCACTCCAAATCAGAAAGAACTAATTTTGACATGGAAATATAGTCCGTTATAATAGAACGGATAAGCTTTTTTCTATCTTCCTCGCAGACAACCGTTATCTGGTAACATTTACCGGTTTCATCAAACAAGGGACTGATTTTGTTTGAAATGGGTCTTAGAATAACATTAGCGGCAATCAGCAATACAGTCGCCACGAATGCGTACAGGATAAATCCTGAGCTTGCTAAAACGCCGATAGCCGCCGTACACCATATTGTAGCCGCCGTATTTAAGCCGCGGACATTCACGCCGTCTTTAAAAATTATACCGCTGCACAAGAAACCTAAGCCGGTTACGATTTGCCCCGCTATTCTTGTCCGGTCGGGAGTGTCCATGATAAATGAAAATATGACAAATATGCACGAACCTAAACTAACAAGCACGTTAGTGCGGATTCCGGCTGGATGACCTGTCAATTGTCTTTCAAACCCGATTAGAAATCCAAATAATGCTGATGCCGCGATTCTGATTACAAAATCTAATAATTCCATGTGAACCTGCCTTTCAAATGAGCCTTATAAAATTTAATCGATTCCCATACAAGTTCCCACAGCAACGGCGGTATCGATCATGTAGTGATTTTCCGGTACGGATTTTACTTTAGATTCTGGGATGTTTAAATTTACTGTGGTGATTTTGTCTCCGTCAACGGCGACCATGTGACCATATTCGCCTTTGGCGAGAATATCCGCCGCCATCGTGCCAAGGCTTGTGGCAAGAATACGGTCGGATGCGCTAGGAGTGCCGCCGCGCTGTACATAGCCCAGAATGGTGGCGCGTGTTTCCATGCCGGTTTCATTCTCTATCTCTTTTGCCACACGATATCCGACTGAAGGACCGTTTTCGGTGTGGTACTTTTTCAATTCATGTTTGTCCATTTTTGCTTCTTCTTTGGAGAGCGCGCCCTCGGCGACAACAACAATGGAAAAGGTTTTGCCGGATTTTGCCCGGTCTTCCAGATGTTTGCCGATGGCTTTTAAATCGTAGGGAATTTCCGGTATTAAAATAACATCGCCGCCGCCTGCAATCCCCGCGTACAGGGCAAGCCAACCGGCTTTATGCCCCATCAATTCAATAACAATCACGCGGCTGTGGCTCTGTGCGGTGGAATGCAGACGGTCAATGGCTTCAGTGCCGATGGTCAGCGCGGAATCAAAGCCGAAAGTGCGGTCAGTGCCTACAATGTCGTTGTCAATCGTTTTTGGGAGACCGATTACATTAAGCCCTTCCTGTGAAAGACGGTAACCTGTGGTATTGGTTCCGTTGCCGCCCAATACGACCAGACAGTCAAGATCATGCTTGCGGTAGGTTTCTTTAATAGCCGCCACCTTGTCGTCGGCAACCTCTTCATCGCCTTTAGCGTGTTTGAACGGCTTTTCCCTGCTTGACCCCAGGATAGTCCCGCCCCTTGTCAATATCCCCGAAAAATCAGTCGGGTTAAGCTCGTGGACATTTCCGTTGATAAGACCCCGGAAACCGTCGGCTATACCGATAATTTTCATGCCGTAACGGTCATGCGCCGCCCGGCAAACGCCCCTTATTGCGGCATTCAGCCCGGGACAATCCCCGCCGGACGTCAATATACCGAATGTTTTGGTTTTACTGTGTCTATTTGTACTCATATTAATATTATAGTATTATGAGAGTCCATTTACCAATGTTCGTAAAAAAATAACAAAAAAGCAACTAATTCTTTGTTTCAAACCGGATAAACGAATAGAGTCCTAATAAACTCACACTCTAAAATCTCTGCTTCCCTGTTTAATTTCTTCCAAGCGATTAATGACAAGCGAGCGCATTTTTTCATTCGGTATATGTTCAATTTCACTCATTATCAATTCTTCTCCTGAGACTCTTGTGCCGCTTGCCGCGTAATCAATCAGGTATTCCTGCAAAGTCATAAGCGCGTTGGGCAGACAGCAATTTTGTATCTGTCCTGATTTGCACAGCGACATAAAGCGATCGCCTGTGCGCCCTTCGCGGTAGCATGCGGTACAAAAACTGGGAATAAATTTATCTTTTATAAGCCAGTTTACAACTTGATCAAGGTTGCGGTTGTCGTTGACTTTAAATTGTTTTGTGTTTTCTTTTTCCTCTTTTTCATAACCGCCGACGCTGGTACGGGAACCGCCGCTGATTTGAGAAACTCCAAGTTCCAAAACTTTTTTCCTGCATTCTTCGCTTTCCCTTGTGGAGACAATAATTCCCGTATAAGGGACGCTGATTCTAAGGCATGCGGCAATTCTTTCAAAAGTATCGTCGTCTATGCCGTTTTTAAAAGAGCCGGGATTTATTCCCTCTGCGGCGCGTATGCGCGGAACGCTTATGGTATGGGGACCGACGCCGTGCGCCGCTTCCAGATGTTCGGCGTGCATAAGTATCGCTATGAATTCATAAAGATACTGACCAAGACCGAATAAAACGCCTAACCCTACGTCGTCTATTCCGCCCTGCATAGCTCTGTCCATAGCCTCGGTATGCCAGTCATAGTCTGATTTTGGACCGGACGGATGCAGTTCTTTATATTTTTCCCGGTTGTATGTTTCCTGAAACAGAATATATGTCCCGATACCGGCATCTTTTAGCAGTTTATAATCATCTACAGTTGTGGCGGCAATATTCACATTCAATCGGCGTATCGCGCCGTTTTTATGTTTTATACTGTATATCGTTTTCATTGACTCTACGATATATTCAATGGGGTTATTAACCGGGTCTTCACCGGATTCTATCGCAAGGCGTTTATGTCCCATATCCTGTAACGCGATTACTTCCCTGCGGATTTCGTCCTGCGAAAGTTTTTTTCGCGCCATCGTTTTGTTTTGCGAATGATAAGGACAGTACAAACAACCGTTTACGCAATAGTTGGAAAGGTACAGCGGCGCGAAAAGAACGATTCTGTTTCCGTAAAACGTTTCTTTTATTTGTCTTGCAAGACGGAAGATTTCGTTTTTATCGCCCGCTTCCAAAACAAGAGCCGCCTCGCGGTGGTTTAATCCCTTGTTTTCAGAAGCTTTTTTCATTAGCTGGCGAATTAAATTTTCGTTGTGTTTGTTTTCTTCCACCCAATCAATGGCAGCCATGATTTCTTCATGGCAAATAAATTCATCGGCATTCATTGAAGCGGAGTTATACATAACAACACCTTTATTTTGAATACGCCGTTTGTACATTCACTCCGTCAAGTTTGCCGATTTTTCCCGCAAGAGCGCTGATTATATCATGCGGCGCGTCAACGGCGATACTGATGATGTTTATATTTTTTTTGTGATAGGGAATACCCATTCGCCCTATTATGTACTGCATGTATTCATGCAGTATTCCGTTAAGTTTTTCAACGCTGTCCGTGTTTTCCACAATTATTGCTATTATTGCGGCTCTGTTTTCCATATCTCATACCTCCATTTAAAAAAAAAGCGCCCTAAAAGGCGCATTAATCCCATGATATGAGACACAGCGCCTTTTACCTTGAGTAAACGCGTTAACACGTTTTTAGTCTCGGTGTCAGGAACACTTTTATTTCCTATACATATAATACATATTTTATCTTTGTTTGACAACTGTTTTTTTGAGGTTCGCTCCCTCTTTTGTTCATGGTAAATCTCTTGCAGACTACCCCTTAAACTGCCCCGCCGTGCGGCTAAACACCTCAACCAGCGAAGGATCAAACTGAGTTCCGCTCCCCTCGATGATAATCCGCACCGCTTCCTCATGACTGAACGCTTCTTTGTACGGACGCTCCGAAACAAGCGCGTCGTATACGTCGGCAATCGCCATGATGCGTCCAAGCAGGGGAATTTTGCTCCCTTTTAATCCGCGCGGATAACCGGAGCCGTCCCATCTTTCGTGATGGCTGGCGGCAAAAATTTTCGCGTAATCCAAAAAATCGCTTTCCTTTGCGAGAGTCTCAATCTTTTCGATTATTTGTTCCCCAAAACTTGCGTGTTTTTTCATCTCATTAAATTCTTCTTCTGTGAGCTTTCCCGATTTCTTAAGGATATTGTCATCAATGGATATTTTGCCTACGTCATGAAGCTGACAGGATTGAAGCAAAAGATCCACATCCCAGCCTTTTGTCTCCTCACTGTAAAGACCGTTCTTTTCTATTTCTTCTAACAGGATTTTTATTCCACGCTGCGTCCGTTCTATGTGTCCGCCTGTTATGTCGTCCCTGCATTCAACCAATTCCGCCATTGTTTTTAAAAGAGCGTTCTGCAGTTCTATTACGCTTTGCGTTTTTTCTTCCACCATTTTTTGCAGATTCTCATTAAAATATTTAAGTTCTTTACGCTGATCTTCTACAAGTATGTGTACTTCTATGCGTTTAAGAAGCAGAGGCGGCTGAAACGGCTTTGTAATGTAATCAATAGCTCCAAGGGAAAGTCCCGCAAGTTCAGCGTCCGATTCACTGCGGGCTGTTAAAAAGATTACAGGAATATCTTTTGTTTCCGGTTTGGATTTAAGAATTTTTATCGCATCGTAGCCGTTCATTTCCGGCATATCGACGTCAAGAAGAATCATGGCGGGGTTGTTATTTTCCAAAAGACTGAACATTTTTTCCGCCGAAGGACAAGTGGCGACGGTATATTTTTCCGCCAGTACGTTTTTTCCAATCCGCAGATTCGCCGGATTATCATCTACTAAAATAACAAGTTTTTTTTCGTTCTTCATGTTTTTTCCTTTTACCCGTTTATCCGTTTAATAATTCTTCAATGGTTTTAAGGGCGCTGTCAAATTCAGTCATCAATATGTCGTCGGAAATTTTTTCCAGCGTCGTTTTGATTTTAGGGTCATGAGTTTTTTGCAGTTCGTCTAAAATACGGTCTATGTCGGCGGCGTTTTGCGATTTCAAGGCTGAGGCAAGTTCTTTAAATAATGAAGAATTATCGGCGCGCGGCGGGGGAGCGGATGGGTTTTCCGTCTCTTTTTGTTCAAGAGCATTATCAATATTGATTATAAGTTCTGTAAGTTGCTGCGTGAAAACGGGCAGATGTTCGCGGATAAAAGCCATGTCCGTCGCTTTGCCCGCGTCTTCAAGCTCCGCGGCGATTTCGGAAATGTCTTTTGCTCCAAGACTTGCCGACGCGCTTTTAATGGCGTGTACATTGGTTACGAAGGAGAGCAGGGTGTCCGCCTCCGGTGTTTTTTGCATTAGCGGCAGTCTTTCCCGTGCGTCTTTGCAGAATACGGACAGTACTTGTTTATAAGAGGTTAGAGTCCCGCCTGTCATGGTGATGCCCTTTGCCGCGTCAACGCCGGGGATGGAATATAACGCGCTGTTTTCGCCCCTTTCGCTGTCTTCGACAGGCTCATGAAGCGCAATACCGTTCGGACCCTGAACCTGTCGGAGGGATTGAAGGGAATTTTCGACCCTTTTGTCCTCCGGTATCCAGTAGTTAAGAATTTCATCCAGTTTGGAAACATCTATGGGCTTGGAAATAAAATCATTAAAACTATTTTCTATAAACATTTCCCGCATACCAACAACAGCATTGGCAGTTAAAGCAATGATTGGAACCTGTTTACGCAGGTTTCCTTTTTCCTGTTGTTCTTTTTCCCATGCGCGTATAGCGGCTGTCGTTTCTATTCCGTCCATCCCGGGCATCATGTGATCCATGAATACAATGTCGTATTCGCGCTCTTCCGAAACTGAGCGTTTTACCAGTTCTATGGCTTGTAAACCGTTCATGCAGGTATCAATTGTTATCTTGTAAGGCGAAAGAAGTCCCTCAACTACTTTAAGGTTAGTTGCGATGTCGTCTACTACCAGAAGCCGCGCGCGGGGGAAGCTGAAACGGATTACATTGGAACTTTTGATATAATCTTTGCTGTCCGCTTTACCGTTAAGAACATTGGCAATCGAAAGAGACTGCACAGGTATGGACACAAATCGCACGCCGGGTATGTAGGCTTCCGTTCCCCATTCTATCATAAGCGCAAGAGGCGGTTTCTTTCCTTTGTAAAAAACAGAATCGCTTTGTTCTATGCTTGGTTTGATTTTTTCATAAAGACCGTAGCTGGAAAACACATAAAACCATTCTTCACGGTACAGCGCGGCGGCAAAATCATTCTGATTCGTTACTAAAGTATGAGGAACGTTCATGTTTTTCAAAGTCCAGCATACCGCTCCGGCGTATATGGATCTGCCTTCATAAACAAGTATATTTTTTTTCTCTGGTTCTTCTACAGATGCAAACGGCTCTTGTGCTTCAACGCCTTGCGGGATAACCACCGTGAATACGCTTCCCTTGTCGTATTCGCTTTCCATGCTTATATCCCCGCCCATAGCGGCGCAAAGGCGTTTAGTAATTACAAGACCCAGTCCCGTTCCCTCAATGCCCTGATTTTTCTTTGTGTCTATCTGGGCAAACTCTCTGAAAAGTTTTTCCTGATCTTCCCGCTTTATCCCTTTTCCGGTATCAGTTACGGCTATCCTTAACCAGACCTGTTTATCGTCGCGTTTATCAACGGTAATGGTTAAACCGATATGACCTTTCTCCGAATATTTTACCGCGTTGGTCAGAAGGTTAAGTAAAATCTGGCGCAGACGCACTTCGTCTCCGATAAGGCTGTTGGGAATATTTCCGTCTATGTTGGTATAGAAACGTATCGGCTTTTCCATAAGCCTCATACGAATAATGTTTATCGTATCATTAATCAAAGATGAAAGCTGGTAATTAATAGGAACAATTTCCAGTTTACCGCTTTCAATTTTTGAGAAGTCCAGAATGTCGTTGATGATGGACAAAAGATTCGCGCCCGCCTGTTTAATCGTAAGAATATGCTCCTGAACCGCCTCGCGTCTTTCTTCGCGTAATGCAAGTTCTGCCATGCCGGTAATGGCGTTCATAGGTGTGCGTATTTCATGACTCATCTTCGCAAGAAATTCATCTTTGGATTTTGAGGCGGCTTCGGCTTTTTCTTTTTCAGCCTGAGCTTCTACGGCTTTCAGTTTTAATTGCTGAACCTGATTAAGATGGTACAGTGTTTCCTGCAGTCTAAGCGAAAGTTGTTCGATTTCATCATTACTTTGGGATTGTTTAAACTGAACGTCCAGTTTCCCGTTTGCCACCTCCTGCGCCGCCGACCCAAGTTCCGCAAGAGGAGCGGCGATAGATCTGGTAACGGCAAGCGCCAGCAGAACGGATACAATCAACGACATTACCATAAGCGTCAGCATTAAGTATACGTTAAACGAAGCTTTTTCATTGTTCTCTTTCATTTTGATTTCAGAGTTTTCAAGGTTTTTTATAAAGCCGACGTTTAGGTAATAAGTAAATGTATTAAAAATGGGAGTAAGCTGGTTTATATACACAGAAAGAGCTTCTTCCCCGCGCCCTTGTTCTACCAGATCAAAAATTTCATAAGCTAAGGGAGTATAGGCATCTGTGTATATTTCCAGTAAATTTGCCATATCCTGCATTTCTCCGGGTGTAAAAACATCGCTGAATTGATCCTGAATGGCGATATACTCTTTTAGCCTCGTTAACAAATGATCCGCGTGTTCTTTTGTTGTTTGCAAAACATAACCGGTAAGCGTACTATCGCTTATGTACAGCATATTGAATATACCGTAATCAACAAAAACATTGCTATCGTAAATATCGTTTAATATGGAAACATTGTGTATCGTCTTAACCGCCGAATTTCCTATAGATGTAAGACTTACGAAACCTGTCAATCCTACGATAAATGTAAAAAAAACTATAATAAAGAATGACAGTAATAATCGCGTTCCAATCCGGAATTTTCTCAGCATCAGTTTTAACCTCTATCTATGCCGCGCCTGCGGCAATATTTATCGAACCGTCTCCGCAATGCGAAGACAACACCGCAACGCGGTGACGGCTGTGCTATAGTCTCAATTTTTCGTAGGTGGAGTATTCTCCTCCTTTTAAATGAATAATATATACATTGGTGTGAGGGTTGTTGTTTTCGTCAAACCGTATATGTCCTGTTATTGAATCCAATTCATTTTCCTTAATGGCGGAAACGAAAGCGTCCTTCTCGATGCCTCCCGCTTTCTTTATCGCTTCCGATAAAATGTATACGCAGGTGTAAGCGGTCGCCGAACCGGACAGCGGCATCTGAGAAAAGCAGTCAAAATATTTTCTGACAAATTGCACAACTTTCTCGTCCTGATCATCAAATGAAAAAGGCGCCGAATAATAAATATTTTTCATTGTGTCGGGATTGTATATGTACGCCAAAAGTCCGTCCCACGCGTCCGACCCCAATATCGGCGTATTAACAAGACCTGTTTCATAAGCAATATTAGCCAGTTTTGCGGCGGGAACATAATCTTCGGGGCAAAAAATAACATCTGGAGGATTATTCGCGTATTTGCGCAGAATACCGGTAAAATCATTCCATGTTGAATACGGCTCTACTGCCATAATGCTTCCGCCTAGTTTTTTAAATGATTCGGTAAAAATTTCAACTATACGATTAAAACCGTCGTTATTATCGCTCTTAAAAACAACCGCCGTTTTCGCTTTCAGCGAATTACGCGCAAAATACGCCATTACCTGAGCTTGGTAATCGTCAATAAAAATCGCTCTAAAAATGTTTTTTCTGCCCTTAGTCACATCGGGGTTTGAGGCGGTAGGCGAGATAACAGGTATGCCGTCTTTTTCCGCCGCCTTCGCAAGCGCGATTGTTACACTGCTATAGCTTGAGCCGATAACGGCGACAACGCCTTTTTCTATTAATCTGTTGTACTGTTGTACGATATATTCCTCATCTCCGCGGTCGTTTAATACGATAACATCCAGTTTTTTCCCCATTATGCCGCCGTTTTCATTGATCTCTTTTTTTGCGAGATATAGCCCGTTTAACGCGCGGAAACCTTCGTCCGAATCTTCGCCTGTAAGCGGTAAAAGCGCGCCTATGGTTATAAATTTCTGCCCAGCCGGTTTTTGAACGCAGGCATTGGCGGTAAATATGATAACAGCTAAAAACAGGAAACATATTGTTTTTGCAAGGTTCTTATTTTTTGGCATAATGTTTCTCCTTTTCTACTTTATTTTCTCAGGAATCAGGTTGTTAATGATTTTTAAAGCATTGTCAAATTCGGTCATCAGCACTTCATCGGAAATTTTATCCAGCGCTGTTTTTGTTTTTGAATCCAGCGGTTTTTCACCTAACGCGGTGATAATGCTGTCTATATCCGCGGAATTCTTTTTCTTTAAAGCCTCGGCAAGTTCTTCAAATAACGGTGAATGAACGGCAGGGGAAGAGGAGTCAGTGTCATTTTCAGGCTCGCTGGGTTCAAGGGCTTCTTTAATATTGTATACCAATTCTATAATATTATGTACAAAGACAAGCAAATGTTCGTATATAAATGTCATATCCGCGTCTTTGCTTGCGGTTTCAAGCTTTGCGGCTTGTTCAGGAATTTCTGACGCTCCAAGGCTTGCAGACGCGCTTTTTATGGCATGAAACTGGGTTGCAAATTCAGTCAGAGTCTCCGCTACCGGAATAGTATGAAGCAGCGGCAGTCTGTCTTCCACGTCTTTGCAGAAAATATTTAATACTTGTTTATATGATTCCAAAGTTCCGCCGGTCAAGGCGATACCTTTTGCCGTATCAACGCCGGGAATGGAAAGTAATACGTTCTCTTCCGCTCCATGAGCCTGTCGAAAGTGGGGGCGGGCGGAGTTCTTTTCTTTTTTTTCTTTAGGTATCCAACGCTCAAGCATTTCATCCAATTTGGAAACGTCTATGGGTTTAGAGATAAAATCATTAAATCCGTTTTCGATAAACATTTCCCTCATTCCGACAACCGCGTTTGCGGTAAGGGCAATAATAGGAATTTGCTTGCGCTGTCCGCTGTTTTGTTCCTTCTCCCACGCGCGGATTGCCGCTGTCGCTTCTATTCCGTCCATTTCCGGCATCATGTGATCCATGAATACAATGTCGTAATCGCGTTTCTGGGAAGCCGCGCGTTTTACCATTTCTATAGATTGCAAACCGTTAAGACAGGTGTCCACTGCCGCCCCGTATGGAGCAAGAAGCCCCTCGACCACTTTGAGGTTAGTTGCAATATCATCTACCACAAGAATCCGCGCGCTTGGGAAGGTGAATCGGATTATGCCTGAATATTTAACATAACTTTTACTGTCCGCCTTTCCGTTGAGCGCATTGGCGATAGACAGGGATTGCGCCGGTATGGATAAGAAACGCGCACCGGGTATGTAGGCTTCGGTTCCCCATTCTATCATCAAAGCCAGAGACGGTTTTTTGCCTCCGTAAAAGTCAGAGTTGCTCTTTTCTATAAGCGGTTTAATCTCGTCATAAAGACCGTAACTGGAAAATACATAGAACCATTCTTCTCTGTACAGAGCGACGGCAAAATCATCATGATTCGTTACCATGGTATAGGGAACTTTCATATTTTCCAGAGTCCAACATATCGATTTAGCGTAGTTGAGTCTGCCTTCATAGATCAGCACCTTCTTTTTTTCAGGTTCTTCTACCACGGCAAAAGATTCCAACGAACCAATCCCCTGCGGGATAACCGCCGTGAATACGCTCCCCTTGCCGTATTCGCTCTCCATGCTTATATCCCCGCCCATAGCAATACAGAGGCGTTTGGTAATTGCCAATCCAAGCCCCGTTCCTTCGATACCCTGATTTTTCTTTGTGTCCGCTTTGACAAACTCATCAAAGAGTTTTGCCTGATCCTCTTGTTTTATTCCTTTCCCGGTATCGGCTGTGATTATTTTTAGCCAAACCTGTCCGTTTTCCCATTTGTCCGCGGTAATGGTTAACCCTATATAACCTTTCTCTGAATATTTTACCGCGTTGGACAGAAGGTTAATAAGAATCTGGCGCATACGCACTTCGTCCCCAATAAGACTGTTGGGGATATTTCCGTCGATGTTTGTAAAAAAACGTATCGGCTTTTCCATAATCCGCGTGCGGATAATGTTGACAGTATCATTGAGCAAAGATGAAAGCATGTATTTGGCGGGAATAATTTCAAATTTGCCGGCTTCAATTTTTGAAAAATCAAGAATATCATTTATTATCGATACCAGATTATTCCCCGCCTGTTTTATATCCTGCGCGTGACTGCGGGCTTCGCCTGAGAGGTCTCCCCTAAGCAGAAGTTCCGCCATGCCTGTAATGGCGTTCATGGGGGTGCGGATTTCATGGCTCATCTTTGCCAGAAAATCGCTTTTTGCCTGAGAAGCGATTTCCGCCTTTCGGTGCGCCTCAAGTAGCTGCTGGTTATGTTTTTTCATTGCGTTTTCAGAACGGGCAACGTAAACATTAATAACGATAAACATTAAAAAGATAAGGAACAGCATACTGAAAAATACGGTATTCATCGCCTTGTTAAGCGCAAGAAAACCCGGCAGCGGATAACTCACCGCAAGATACCATTCCATGGAAGGGATGGAGTTTACCCGATATATTTTTTTATTGTAGATAAAACTCCGGCTTTCTCCGGCGGAAAGCCCATGCGCCGCCTTGATCAATTCTTTTCCGGTTTCGCCGAGTAAATCGTCAAGATGGACTTTATTTTCAACCAAGCTATAATCCGCCGCCGAAGTAATTTCATTGTATTTATTGAACATATACGGCGTAATATTTTCATCGAATTCCCGGTAACTGGAAGCTACAAAATTTGAAAAATCGGTAAGATTTATGCCGATGCCGAGCATTCCTATTGGTTTTTTATTATCACGCGCTTGTGCAAATACCGGAACGTTGACCCAAAGGTTGATTTGATCCAAATCCGGGTTATAATTAATGTTAAAATTAAACTTTTCCGTTTCGTACAGAGTTAAATTGTACCAATAAGACGCCGGATCATCAGGATTGATGATATACGGCTCGTTTCCCGTTGTATAAAATACCTTATCCGCATCGCTGACCCAAAATACAACTTTATTTTCAAAATGTTCCTGAAAAAGTTCCAATTCGGTATCCGCCTGAGCTTTAATAACCGGATCATGGGGGTTCATAAAATACTGCCGGATTACCGGCGTATCAGCCATTTTCAATACAAGGGCAAGTTCGCTGTTTACCGAGGTTGTTAAACGCAGGCGTATTGTTTCAGACGATATTGATAGTTGTTGTTCAATAAATGAAAGGTTTATTTGACGAGCGGTAATTGTATATGCCGTAATGGCGGATAAGGCGATAATCAGGAAAAGTATGCAGGAAAAAACAAGGAATGTCTTGTTAACGAATGTTTTTATTAACTTGACAGGATTTGTTATCACTTTTTTATCCTTACAGACGTTTTATAATAAAATATCATAATTTTTAATATTTTTCTACTCTGAAATTAATATAAAATGGAATTTTTATGGCAAAAACAACTAATTATTCGGCAATATCGACCCCCTTACATATATTGACATTTTCTCCGTTTTATGCCACTATTTACCCGAATAATAAGGGTTAAAACAGGAGAAATATATGGCATTAACCAAAGAAAGCGCGGCTTCCATCGTAACCAAATTCGGCAAAAATGAGAAAGATACAGGCGCGACGGAAGTTCAGATTGCTCTGCTTACTGAACGAATCAACCAGCTTACAGAACATTGCAAGCATTTTAAAAAGGACAAATCAGGTCAGAGAGGGCTTTTAATTCTGGTCGGCAAGCGCCGCAGGATGTTGAAATACATTCAAAGGACTAACCTGGAAGGGTACCGCAAACTGCTTAAAGACTTAGGATTGCGTAAATAATTATGATGCAAAAAGTAACACTCTCAGTCGCCGGAAAAGATTTAGTTCTGGAAACCGGCAGGATAGCAAAACAGGCGAACGGTTCTGTTTTTGCACAGTACGCGGGTTCGGCGGTAATCGCCACAGTCTGTTCCTCCCATGAATCATTGGAAGGGCTTGACTATGTGCCTCTTACAGTCGACTATAACGAAAAATATTACGCCGCGGGAAAAATTCCCGGCGGTTTTATAAAAAGGGAAAGCCGTCCTAAGGACAAGGAGATACTTGTCTCCCGCCTTATCGACAGACCCATGCGTCCGCTCTTTGAAAAAAGTTTCGGGCGCGAGATTCAATTGATCCCGACGACGTTGTCCACAGATCAGGTGAATCCGCCGGACATTCTGGCGATTATCGCCTCATCCGCGGCTGTCCATATCTCGGACATTCCGTTTAACGGACCCGTCGCGGGCGTGCGCGTGTGTCAGGTGGACGGTCAGCTTATTGTAAATCCAACCTATGAACAAATAGAAAAGTCTACAATGGAAATCGTTGTCGCCGGAACAAAAGACGGTATTACAATGGTAGAAGGCGGCGCAAAAGAAGTAAGCGAAGAACTGATGATTGAGGCGCTTGATAAAGCCCACGCGATGATAAAGGAATTTTGCGCACTGCAGGAAAAATTGCGCGAGCTTTCAGGAAAGCCGAAGCTTCCGCTTGCTCCTCTTCCGTATTCTCTGGAAAACGCGGACGCTATACGCGCAGCCGCTTTCCCAAAATTACAAAACGCCTGCTTCCTTCCCTCAAAACATGAAAGGCACGACGGCATTAAAGCTGTAAAAAATGAATTGGCGGCGCAACATTCCGCTCAGCTTGAAGATGAAAACCAGAAAAAACTTTTCGACGCGTTATTTGAAAATATGCAGTATGAAATCCTGCGCTCATCAATTTTGAATAACGGAAAGCGCGTAGACGGAAGGGGCTTGGAAGATATCCGAAGTATTACCTGCGAAGTCGGGATTTTACAGCGTACTCACGGCTCCGCGCTGTTTACGCGCGGCGAAACACAGGCGCTTGCGGTAACAACGTTGGGAACGGTTTTTGACGAACAAATTTTTGACGACATCGAAGGCGACAAGCGCGAAAACTTTATGCTGCATTACAACTTCCCCCCCTATTCAGTCGGCGAAGTCGGCAGAACGGGAACGGGGCGCAGAGAAATAGGGCACGGTAATCTTGCCCAGCGTTCATTAAAGGCGATGATTCCCTTAAAAGAAGAATTCCCGTATACAATCCGCGTTGTCTCGGAAATTATGGAGTCTAACGGCTCTTCCTCAATGGCATCCGTTTGCGGCGGAACTCTTTCCATGCTTCACGCCGGCGTCCCAATGAAAAAACCCGTGGCGGGAATCGCGATGGGTCTTATCACGGAAGGAAAAGCCGGTCCCGACGACAGATTCGCGGTGTTATCTGACATCTTAGGCGAAGAAGATCACCTTGGAGACATGGATTTTAAAGTCGCGGGAACGAAAGACGGAATAACAGGCTTTCAGATGGATATAAAAATCGCCGGAGTCAGTAAGGAAATCATGCGCAAGGCGCTGGATCAGGCGAAACGCGGAAGAATGCACATTCTTTCGATAATGAATCAATGTCTGGATAAACCCGTTGAGGAAATCAGCGAATACGCTCCAAAAATTGTCACCTTGCGGATTGACATCGATAAAATCGGAGCCCTTATCGGTCCCGGCGGAAAGAATATCAAAGCGTTATGTGAACAATATTCGGTTAAGATTAACACGGAAGACGACGGTACTGTGACAATTTTCGGCAAAAGCTCAAAGGACGCGGAGGACGCGAAAGCCGCGGTTGTCGGAATTGCCTGCGATCCGGAAGTCGATAAAGTATACAACGGCACTGTAAAGCGCATAATGGACTTTGGCGCGTTTGTGGAAATACTTCCCGGTAAGGAAGGACTTGTCCACATAAGCAAACTTTCAAGACAGAGGATCGAGAAAGTTACCGACGTGTTAAAAGAAGGTCAGCAAATTCCCGTAAAGTTGCTTGAAATTGACAAACAGGGGCGTCTTAATCTTTCGTACATAGACGCGATTGATCCCTCCGGCGCTCCCGGCGGGCAGCGCAGAAATTAACACAGGATTAAAAGCGGTGTGAATGAGGTACTTGTAAAAGTAGTTAAAAATGTTCCGCGCGCGGTTCTTCCTAAGTACGAAACAGGGGGGTCCGCAGGCATGGACTTGCGCGCTTTACTTGACGACGATATTTCCATATCGCCCCTTGGAAGGGTAAAAATCTCCACAGGACTTAAAATTGAAATTCCGGAAGGCTATGAAGGGCAGGTGCGTCCGCGCTCAGGTTTGGCGATAAAAAAAGGGTTAACGGTTCTTAATTCGCCCGGCACAATAGATTCCGATTATAGGGGAGATTTAGACATAATTCTTATAAATTTGGGCTCTGAAGATATTATAATTAAAGATGGGGAGCGTATTGCTCAACTTGTAATAGCTCCTGTTTGCAGGGCGAACATTGCGGAGGTTAATGTTCTAAGCAAAACAACAAGAGGCGGCGGCGGTTTTGGATCTACCGGAGCGTAAGATGGCGTTGGATACAGTAAAGAAAATAAAAGATTATATTGTTTCGATTATTGATTATTTTCAGACAAGAAACTTAAATCCTCTTGAAAGCAGACGTTTCCTTTCCAAGACCATATTTAAATACATATTGTACGAAATGCTTTTTTCTTTTGTAATTTGTTTTTGCTTTTTCTTTTTTATCTTCTTTGTAAATCAAATTCTCCTTATGGCAAAGGAAATTCTCACCAAGCATGTGCCTTTTAATCAAGTTGCGCTTTTAATACTTTATTCCCTGCCCACGGTAATAGCCATGTCGGCTCCTTTTGCGTGCCTTGTAGGCACTCTTATGACTGTAGGGCGTTTAACATCGGATAACGAAATCCTTGTAATGCTATCGTCGGGTTTGTCGTATAAAAATGTTTTTTTTCCAGCCGTTACAATGGGGATACTTATTTCTCTTTTATCGTTCTTTACAAACGACGTACTGCTTCCGGCGGGAACTGTTCAATTTAACAAATTGTGGCGGAAGATACTTGTCTCCACTCCCGCGCTGGAAATGGAAGCTAATTCGGTGAAAAAATTCCAGGATACCGTAATTGTTACAGGCGGCGTAAAAGACAATATAATAGAAAACCTGCTTATAATGGATAAGACGGAAAACGGCGAGCGCAGGATAATATTGGCAAGCAGCGCGGAATTAAAAGACGGCGGAAAAGAGGGGTTAAGTCTTAACCTTGACTCGGCGTTTGTTCATTCGTCAAAGGAAATCGCGAGAGATGATTACGATTACGCAAATACGGAAAGTTTGCAGTACTGGGTTTCTAATCAGGATATTATTCAACAGTATGTGAGCGTAAGCCCAAGGGAGATGAGTTCAAGAGACGTTCATACCGCGATTATAGGCAAAAAAGCGGATTTAGCCGTAAAATTGAACGACAAAAAAACAAAAATGGCAAATAACGCGTCGGCTTTGGAAAATATTTTAAGAGCGGGTCCCTCAGGAGACAATTGGAACCGCAGAGCGACAACCCTCGGCACTTTTGAGCGGGACATTGAATCGCTTAAAACCACAATGAAGGACAGATCCCTTACCATTCATGTAATTGAGATATACAGAAAATTTTCCGTTCCTCTTGGCGCGTTTTGTTTTGTTTTTCTTGCCGTCTCTCTTGGATTAATGGCTAAAAAAAGCGGGCAGACCGTAGGGTTTATTTTCGGCAATATTATCGCCGTGGTATACTGGTCTATGCTTTTTATCGGGCAGACAATGGGTTTGCGCGCGGGAACTCCGCCTTTTTGGTCGATGTGGCTGCCGAATATTTTCTTTTTATCTATAGGTATTGTTCTTGCCATTATTAAGGTGAGTAAATGAATAAAATAATGTTACTCGATAAATATTTAATCCGCCAATTTCTGCCCATTTTTTTTATTGCTATTTCAATGTTTGTATTTTTACTTTTGCTTATAGATCTATTCTCAAATTTAATCCGTTACCTTAACAATGAAGTGCCTATAAGGACAATTTTAAAGATAAGCCTTTTTTATATCCCAAAAAGCATTTCCTACGCTATGCCTATGTCCTTGCTTTTTGCCGCGGCGTATACGTTAGGCGATCTATACTCCAGAAATGAGCTTACAAGTGTATTTGCCACGGGAATACCCTTATGGCGCTTTAGCGTGTCCTTCGTAGTAGTCGGTTTAGTAGCTTCTATTTTTTCTTTTTATCTTGACGACAGAATAGTAATTCCCACGCTTAAACAAAAAAATGAGCTTTCAAGACGCGCGTTAAACCAGTATGTTACGGAAAGCAATTCGGACATTGTTATTAAATCAAGGAACGGTAAATTAATTTATTCGGTTGATTATTTTGACAGTGAACAAAATATATTGAACGGCGTAAGCGTTGTGGAAATAAATGAAAAAGGTTTGTTTGTCTCGCAGATTCGCTCTCCTTCCGCCGATTGGGTTGACGGTCACTGGGATTTTAAAAATGCCGTTATTTACCGCTACGACGAGGAAGGCGTATTGCGGATATACCCGTTTGTTTCTACTGAAACATACAATGAACATCCCGATATATTCAGAAGAAAGGCGGTTAATGTGGAAGAATTAAACGCAAGAAACGCCGGTCTATTAATAAAAGATCTTCGCTCCGCGGGGCTTCCGTACCGCCACACTCAGGCGAATTATTATCACCGTTATTCGTTTGCCGCAACCTCGCTTATTGTAATGATACTTTCAATCTCCATGGGCGGCAGATTCAGAAAAAATATTTTATTAATGAGTCTTTTTACAAGCCTGTCCGTCGCCGTAGTTTACTACATTGCGGAAATGTTAAGCATGACAATGGCGGGACTTAATTACATACATCCGTTTATCGGCGCGTGGTTTCCGGTTATAATTTTTCTGGTATTGGGCGTGCATCTTTTACGGAGCGCAAAAACCTGATGCGTTTCAGCATAACATCCCGCGATAAAACTTGCGCCGCCAGAACAGGTATTTTACACCTTCCCCACGGCGACGTAATTACTCCGGTTTTTATGCCCGTGGGAACAAACGGAACCGTAAAAGCGTTAACAACTGACGACTTAAAAGAAATCGGCTATAATTTAATCCTTTCCAATACATATCATCTGTATCTAAGACCGGGGGAGGAAGTTATACAAAAAGCGGGGGGGCTTCATAAATTTATTAACTGGGACAGAAATATTTTAACAGACTCAGGCGGCTTTCAGATTTTTTCCCTTTCCGCTCTGCGAAAAATTAAACCGGAAGGAGCGTGGTTTCAATCGCACATTGACGGCTCCAAGCATTTTATCAGCCCGGAGAAAGCCGTAACAATTCAGGCGATTCTGGACAGCGATATACAGATGCAGTTGGATTATTGCTCGCCTTGGGGCGCAAGCCGGAAGGAAGCCGAGAAAGCTCTTGCTATTACCGGCGAATGGCTTGGCAGGGCAAAGGACAAATTTGAAGAAATTACCGCGGACGGAAAATATCATGGCAGTTTATTCAGTATTGTACAGGGGAACTTTTTTAACGATCTGCGGAAAAAGAGCGCGGAAGTTTGCATAGAGGCGGATACTCCAGGCATAGCCATAGGCGGTTTATCGGTAGGGGAGCCATCAGAAATATTTTATGAAACTTTAGCCTATACCGCCGCGTTTCTGCCCGATGAAAAGCCGCGTTATGTAATGGGAATAGGGACGCCCGAATACATTTTAAACGCGATAGAGCAGGGAATAGACATGTTTGACTGCGTGTTATTCACCCGCGAGGCGCGAAACGGGCGCGTATACACCCATAAAGGTCCGTTTGCCCTAAAAAGAAGCGAAAACACCGACGATTTTTCGCCGATAGATAAAGAGTGCGGGTGTAAAGTTTGTAAAGAGTACTCCCGCGCCTATTTACGGCATCTTTTTAAGACAGGGGAGATCCTCTGTTCCATGTTGGCAAGTTATCACAACCTGTACTTTATTAACAATTTGATAACAAACAGCCGTAACGCCATCAAAGAAGGACGGTTTTTAGAGTATAAAAAAGATTTCTTATCAAGGTATAATGAAGGAAATGCTGATGAATAAATTGGATCCAAAGAAAATAACCACGAACCAACACGAACACCACGAACTCGTACTCCGAAATCTTTTTCCTGTTCGTGCTGGTTCGTGTGGTTCGTGGTTAATATTTCTTTTTCTATTATTAATCACCGCCCCCGCCCACGCGCAGGATGACCCCAGAAATGACATCATAAAATACGGTACTGAAACAGAAATCGCCAACCTTATACAATCGCTAAGAGCGGAAAAAACCGATTCCTTTGACAACGAACTTATCGCCCTCGCGCAAGTATCCAAAAACACAAAAGTTTTAACGGGTATTTTCGGCTTCTTCGGCGAAAGAGAAAAAAGCGGGCTTCAGGAGCGCGCGATAAAGTTAATATCCCAGCGCGAAGACGAAGCAACCGAAACCATCCTTTCCGCGATGGATTACTTAAGTAAGATGAAATCCGCCGAAGCGGTTCCCGTAATGATGGAACTTCTTGAAACAGAGGAAAAAAAGTTTTTAAACGCCGGTTTCCGCGCTATTGGCAGCGCAAGCTCAGGAGACAAAAAACTGGCGGATCAAACGGCGGAATTTTTAGTTGATTTTTACAATGATAGAGACCCCGGCAATGATAACCGCAGTGTAGTAATAACCGCCATAGGAGCCACAGGCTCGTCTGCGGGCGTTGAGTTCCTTACGGAAATCGCTACAAACCCCGATGAGCGCGTACCCCTTCGCATAGCGGCGTTAGGCGCTCTATCCCAAATCGGCGACCAAAAAGGTCTTGACGCGATAATAAACTGTATCAGCGCGAAGGATCCCAATTTGCGCTCCGCCGCGGTAGCCGCCCTTGGTCCGTTTTCAGGTACAGCCGCGGAGAACGCGATATTAGACGCTTTTAGGGATTCATACTACCGCACAAGAATCGCCGCGGCGCAGGCAAGCCGCGACCGAAAACTTGCCGCCGCCGTTCCCTTTTTAAAATTCCGCGCCGAGCGCGACGATGTTCCCAGCGTCAAAGACGAGTCAATCCGCGCCCTTGGCGCAATCGCCAACGATGACGCGATAACGGTGCTTGAAAGTTTGTTTACGGAGCGAAAAAATACAGACCGAGTCCGCATCCTTGCCGCCGATATGCTTGGGAAGAATTCAAGCCAAAAATATTTCAGTAAAATTGTCGTAGAGCTTGACGATGCGAAAAAAAGAAATCAAACTAATCTTTATAACGGCTTTTTAAAAATTATAGGCGAGACGGTAACGGAAACCGATAAATCGGAAATAGAAACCGTAGCCCGTCGTTTTTTAAGCACAGGCGGCATTATGGAAAAATTATATGGTCTTGATATGGCAAGTAATAATAAACTTACCGGGCTGAAAGAAGAGATAATTACGCTTACAAAGGACAAAAATGAAGGCCTTTCAAGAAAAGCAAAGAGAACGGCTGAGAATCTTGGCATAGAAATTCCGAGTAATTAATTATGAGTGTAAAAAAAATAAGAGAAATAATTAATAAATGTCTTAAAGAAACGCCGTGTGAAATCAGTTTTTACTATAACGAACCGCTTAAAGATCATACTACGTTTAAAGTTGGTGGTCCCGCCGACTGCCTGCTGTTTCCAAAGGGCAAGGGCTTTAGAGATTTTTGCATAAATATTTTAAATACCTGCAGAGCGCAGGATGTTCCCGTATTTATTCTGGGCGCAGGCGCGAATATCGTAGTTTCTGACAAGGGGATACGCGGCATAACGCTGGAAATGAGCGGCTGGAAAAATGAAAACAGCGGCCTTTACTTTAATAAAGGTGAAATAGTTTTTAAAAGCGGAACAAACATAGATGAAGCGGTTAATACAGTTTCCTCTGCCGGTTTTAGCGGATTTGAGTTTCTTGCCGGAATGCCCGGCACGATTGGAGGGGCTGTCTGGATGAACGCCCGCTGTTATGAGAGCGAAATAGCGGATGTGTTAGGCTGGGCGGAAATTATAAACTGCGATCATGAATTAAAAAGCAGTTATGCGATACATAAGATAGAAAAAAACGCCGAAGATTTTGCGTACAAACAAAGCCCTTTCCAAAAGATGGATTGCGTTATTGTAAGCGCGTCATTCAAATTAAAAAAAGGCAATAAAGAAGAAATATTAAGCAACATAAAAAAATACATGGAAGACAGAGAAAAAAAGGGACATTACCGTTTCCCAAGCGCCGGTTCCGCTTTTAAAAACAACCGCGACTTTGGAAAACCCACAGGGCAAATCATTGATGAACTTGGTCTTAAAAGCCGGCAAATCGGCGGCGCTCAAATAGCCCCCTTCCACGGAAATATCATTATTAATACAGGTAACGCCTGTGCAAATGATATCCGCGCCCTTGTGGACGAAACTATCTTAGAGGTTAAGGAAAAAACAGGATTTATTCTTGAACCGGAAATACTTTTTGTAGGCGAATGGTAGTTATGGAATATCCTTATAATTGCCAATGTTGTTCCAGTAAGTAAATCCGCCCCTGCCTGCTCCGCGGACACCTTCTATCTGTTTACGCACGTAATAGCTGTTGTAATATTTCCGATCATAAGAAACGTTAAGGAAAAAAGCCTGCGCCCACGGGCGGATTATTACTCTGCCGCGGGCAATGATATGGGCTCTTCTTGCCCCGTAATAATAAATCCTGTATGATCGCTCTTCAGGCGGGTTATGCGCCAGGAAAGTCTGTTCAAAATGGCTTGGGTAGTACATAGGGCAGATAACATCCGTATATTGGTAAAGCATTTCTACTTCCTGACCGGTTCTGGCTCCGGTGCGATACCAGCCGTTGAATCCGTAAATATCTATGGAAATCGGTTTTATTATTCTGGAACGCGCATGCTTAAGAAACGATTCAATAGCGCTGTCCATGTCCATTCCGTTATCTCTCCAGCGGTAACGAGCGTTGTTTAAGTTTATACCGTCTGTGGGGAATCGAATGTAGTCAAATTGAATTTCGTCAAAACCTCTGCGGCAAAGTTCTTCCGCAACGGAAACATTGTAATCCCAAATTATTTCGGAATATGGGTCTACCCATTTTTCATCGTACCATGTTCTTAGTATCTCATAATCCGGATCGTTGGCAGGTAAAATCGCGGTTACACGAACGGAATCAGTTTCCTCCTGCTTGTCGGTCTTTTTCCTGCGTGTGTCATAGTAGCCTTCCCATGCTTTGTTGTTTATTCCATCCCAAACAGCGTACTTTTCCTTGTCTTTACTTGCCGCTTCCGGATCTTTAAAAACTACGATTCGCGCAACAGTGTAAATGCCAAGCTCTTTCATTGTTTTTAAAAAAGCATCGATGTCCACAGGTCTGAAAACCCGCCCCAAATTTATCATCGAAGTGTTTGGAGTAAAACGCAGTCTGCCATAGTCATCTTTCATGTCGATAACTACCATGTTGAGTTTGCTGTTTTCTATAATTTTTAAATAGGGACTAAGAGTGCTATGATTCATGGCATGATTTACCGGCAGGTAAAGCCCTTCTTTGTCGATTGCCTCAGGAAAAGCCGCGTTAAAGCCCGGTAGACGACCCTCTGCGGAATTTCGTTCTGTCAAAAGCCAAAGTTCTGAAAGACAAAATTTTTCGTTTAAGTTAAAAGCAGCGCAGTTTAATTTTCCGGGGACAGAGACTATTGTCTCTGTTAAATCCTGCCGGTAGCGGACGGCATTTTTTCCTGTATTCAGTTCCAGTTCAAAAATTCCGTTGTTCCGTACAAAAACAATAGAATTTTTTCCGGCTTGGAGGGAATCCACCGGTCCAAAAAATGCGCCGCCTGACCACAACAAGTTCCAGCTTTTGCTTGTCCGGTTAAATTCGTAAATGCGCGGACGGAAGCTCTGGGAAGCGTAAACGGCGACATTGCCGGAGGAATCCAGAACGGTGATTATATCGGAAACTTCATCGGGTTTATCAGTGGTTTCAATTTTTTCAATCCCTTCGCTTATTTCGTTCCACTTTGATCCGGATTTGCCTTGCGGGGTTATGTAATAAACGCCGTATACGCTGTGGGAACAGAAAACGGTAAGTTCAGGCGAGCTGGTTACCGCCACTGCTTTTATACCGTTTGATTTGGTATTTGGTATACCTAAGTTTTCCCAGTTTTTGCCTCCGTTCCGACTAAGGTAGACTGTGTTTTTATTTGCGCAAACCATTATTTCCGGGTTTTTGGGGTCAACTTCCAGATCTTTAATGTCCTGTATTTCAGTTATTAAGGTTTTTTTCCCGTTTTCATATTTTTTTAGTACCTTTTCAGGTAATCCCCGACTGCGATTTTCCCATGTTTTTAAATCTTCAGAAACCCATATTCCTTTATCTGCCAGAAGCGCCCAGGCGGAATCTTGATTAAGGGGGACTAGCTTTCTTACTTTGCCTTCCGACCAAAGAATTTCAGTTTTTCCTGACTGATCCCGTCTGTAGAGACCTGTATCGGTTCCCCAAAGAATAGACCTTGTTTGTTGAGCGGCTGCGGAGAAAGATAAAAAAACGCCGAAAACTAAAAAAAACGCTTTAATAACGAAAACCGAAAGGTTTTTTTTGGTTAAAATCATCTTTATTTAAGTATATAACATTAAAGTAATTTTTTGTAGTCTTATCCAAAACTGGCCGAGTTTTGGATAAGACTGAATTTGAAGCGGGCAGGCAATCATTGCTCTGTAATCATTGTTATATTGCCTATTTCTTTTCCGGAAGATTCATGAACGCCTATCAACAGCGACAAATTCTGATCAAAATTACTTATATGTAAGGGCTTTACTATAAATTTTATATACTCATTAAGCAAAGGATTGTATTCAACGCCTTTAAAAATTTTTCCGTTATTTATCGCGTCAAATATATCCTGCGTGTAATCGCTGAATTCAACGTCAACGTCATACATATTCTTGCCGATACGTTCCGGTTTATAGTGCGCGATAATTGTTCCGTCGTCTAAATAAACCGCCATAAAGGCAATGTCGTTGTTTGATTTTATGGTACTCTCCAATACACGCTGGGCAACGTTGATTAGTAATAAAAATTTTTGAGCCTCAGCTATTTGGTTGTTGTTATCGATATCGGAAGTTACAGAGGTTGTCACGGTTTTGTTGTTTACGTTTGGTTTTTGCCGCATGGGATTAATAAAACCCTCATTAATCCCTTTCGTATAAGTAACGTGCGCCATAATAATAGAAACAGTAATTACTATTACAACTACAGACATGACTGTGATTGCAAAAATGTTTAAATTAATTTTTATTTTCATGTATTTTTCTCCTTTCTTTTGTTTTTTAAGCGCTTATAAGCTTTATATTTTTTAAAATAGGAATAATATTCATAAAAAAAACGCTTAAAAAGCGGGAAAAAAAATCGCAAAATACACCCTTTTTTTAACCGCGAAACAGAAAAGAGGGAAGAATTTTAAACCACGAACGACACGAACACTCACGAACCGAGAAAGCGGGGGATGTCCATACCACAGGAGGGACTTCATTTTTTGACGGTTTTATGCTATATAGTATTTATATGATTAATGGCAAAAACTATTACATCTTAAAACACAAAAATATTAATGTCGCTGATATTATTATAGAAGACGGCGATATTACGGACGTTATTAATATCCATGAACCGGAGCATTTGCCTTATAAATATGTCGATGAAAAAATTAAGAATATCAAACTTTTGAACAGTTGGATTGAACACCGCGGTATTCCTTTTAAACGCGAAGATTACGACGCCATTATGAAGGAATTTAACGTCAACACTTCTAAAGAATTAACTGTATTGTCTTACGGGCTTAATTTAACAGATCATTATTGGTTATGTGAAAAAAACAATGAAAAAAAATGGGAAGATGTTAATTTTTTAGATAATAAATTTTCTAACAGAATCGGGAAAATACTGCCGGAACTTGCCGAGAAATACCAAGATTTCATCAATCCGGATTTTTCAAGTAATGGCAGATTAATAAAATTTTGGATAATTAATAATGAGAAAAGAGAACTATGCAAAGCCGGAAGCGGAGACTTAAAACAAGAACCTTTTAATGAAGTTATTGCTTCTCAAATTGCTGATCGCATAAATATAGAACACGTTAATTATGAACTGGGGAAATATGATGACGAAATATACAGCAAATGCGGTTGTATGATCGATAAAAATTTGGAATTTATCGATTCTTTTAAAGTTTTTTTAGAAGGTAATAATACCGGCAACAGATATAATGATTATTTAAACGTCTGCTCTAAAATGGGAATTAATAATGCCAAAGAAGAAGTAGACAAAATGATCGTCATTGATTACCTTATCAGAAATACGGACAGAAACTCCGGTAATTACGGTATATTAAGAAATTCGGAAACTTTAAAATGGGAAAAAATCGCGCCAGTATTTGATAACGGCAATTCCTTGTGGTATAACGCGCAGGGTATTCAATTTATTAACGGTAACACAAAAAGTGAATGTAAGTCTTTTTCCGGAGAAAACGAAAAAAATATTTTACTGGTAGGCAATACAGATTGGTATAATAAAAACAAACTTAATGATATTGATAAAGTAATATCCGGAGTTTTTAAGAATAATAAATATATAGAAAACGGAAGAGTTGATAAAATTATCAGCGAATTCCATAAAAGAATTAATAATTTAGATATTGCGTTAAATCGAAATATAGACAGTCAAAAAATAGAAAACAGCAGTTTCAAATTTTAAGTATATTTTAAAATGTCTATAAAAATATTCTTAATTACGTAAAAATTATATTTATATTAAAGAATAAAAATGACTTTTCAAAAAAAAAATTGGAAGAAGCCGCTCGTTTATTAAAAGAAGCGGGAGAAGAAATAAAAAAAGGTGATGTTCTAAGACTTGAGTTTGAAATAAATCTTAAACCTCAAAAAAACCGTTGTCGAGTTAGTTATGCTTCCTGATAGGAATAAATTTTGCAACCGCCCCGGGAAAAAAACACCCCCGTCAAAAAATGACAGGAAATGGTTTATCAGTTTTTCCTTCGTTTCTTCTTTTACATAACCATACCCGGGTTCATACTCTTCGTTTCTAGTAATAAGAATTTCGTTTTGTATATACAGTTCCGTTGTAATACAAGCCAAAGCTTTAAGGATTTTTTCATTATCGGTCATTTTTTATCCCTTCTGTTGGATTTTAATTTTGTTGTGGTAAACTAATTATACCACAGGAGGGACTTCCTTTTTTGACGGTTTTTTGAGATAATTAAACATGGCTTATTTGTTAAAACATAAAGATATTGATGTCGCGTTACTTGTGATTAACGAAGATGGTAACGTTGTTACGGTTAAAGATGTTTTTCAGCCGGATCATTTGCCATTATCTTGTCTTATGGAAGACGGAAAAATTAATTCTAAACGTCTTTCGCAATGGTGGAATGAAAGAGGTATTCCGGCTTCAAGAGAAAATTACCGTGATGTTATGGCGGAAATAGGCGTAACCGGAAAAAACAAGCTTCTGCTCGAATGTAACGGATTAAGCCTTACCGACCATTACTGGATTACAAATGAAAATGAAAATAAAAAATGGAAAGATGTTAATTTCTATGATAACGATTTTGATCGGGGAATCGGAGATTTGTTTTTTAACAAAAAAAAGCCGGACAGGAACTATAATCCCTATACACCGGATATATCATCAGACGGAAATTTAAGAAAACGCTGGGAGATTGATGAAAACGGAAAACGCGTCTTGATAAAAGCCGGGAAAAACCCTTATATGCAAGAGCCGGTTAATGAAGTAATAGCTTCTCTATTATGTAAACGCCTTAATATACCTCATGTATCATACAGCATGGAAATTGAAAACGGAGAACCGGTCTCCAAATGCGCCAATATGACAAACTCAGATATTGAATTCGTTGAAGCAATTCGAGTTTATTATACAAAGGAACCGTCTTATTTTGAAAATAATAAATATAAACATTATTGCAACTGCGCTAATCAGCTCGGCGTTAAACATAATATTGAAATGCTCGACCGTATGATGGTTCTTGACTATATTATTTTAAATCATGACAGGCATTTTAAAAATTTCGGTATTCTTCGCAACTCTCAAACGCTTAATTCCATTAAGGCGGCTCCTATATTTGACAGTGGTTCAAGCCTTTTTTACGAAGACGGATCGGCGTTTATTACATTGCCTGAAAGGGCAAAAATAAGAACAGAATGTTTTGACTCGCTTGACAAACAGATGGACTTAGTAAGTGATTTTAGCTGGTTTGATTCATCGAAACTTAATGGATTTACGTTGGAATGTAAAGATTTATTATTGAGCGTTCCTTCTGTAGAAAAGGAAAGAGCCGAAAAAATAACCGGAATAATGGAAAAACGAATACAATCCGTTCAACAAATAGCCGAAAATAAAATGTTAAATACTAAAATAAATACATAACATATTTAATAATTTTTGTCATATACGATTTAACTCATTTATTGCAAAATCCAACAACTTTTTTCTGTAATTTTTCCGCAACATTCTTCTATATTCTTTTAATTCTTTTATGTTTATGCTTTTATTAAATGATTCTATTTCAGAATATGTCATTGCATTTCCGGTGTCTTTAATCTTTATATTCAATTTTTTCAGTTTTTACATATCCAACTTTTTCATATAAATAACAATATAAAGTAAAAAATCTTTCAAATATTTTCAAATTCTGTCAAGCAAAACGCCAAGTCCAACCCATATATAGGCATGTAGTTTTTAAAAAATCGTCTTGGGGCGATCAACTACAAATCTTATTTTGGAGGACATTTTCATGGAAAATGTTAACGAAAAACACAAGGACACAGTTTTTACTTTCCTTTTCAGCAACCCCGACTTATTGAGGGAGTTGTATTCCGCGATAGAGGGTATCACTCTACCGCCGGACGTACCCATCGACATTAACACCCTTTCAGACGTTCTTTTCAGGACGCAGAGAAACGACATTTCGTTTCTAATCAACAACCGGCTTATTGTTCTGATTGAACACCAGTCAACCATCAACAACAATATGCCGCTCAGGTTTATGATGTATTCCGCGAAACTGTATCAGGGAATGGTAGACCCGCAAGACAAGTTTAAAAGGAAGCTTGAGAAAATTCCTAAGCCTGAGTTTATCGTTCTGTACAACGGCGAGGACAACTACCCCGACTACAAGGAATTAAGGCTTTCCGATTCTTTTATTCAGGCTGACATAAAGATTGATTTACCGCTGGAACTGGTAGTGCAGGTATACAACATAAACAAGGGTAGAAATCAGGAGATATTGAGTAAAAGCAAAACTCTTGAAAATTACAGTAAATTCATAGACAAGATACGGGAGTACCAGAAAGAGTATCAATGGAAGTATTATAAAGAAGAAAACGACGAGGAGAAGAAGAAAAAATTACTTGAAAAATCGTTTACATCTGCGATAAACTATTGTATAAAGAACAATATACTGAAAGATTTTTTAAAAAAACATGGTTCGGAGGTATTGAATATGCTTTATGCCGAGTATGACCCTGAAGTGGAAATGAGAGTCGTCCGCGAAGAAGCGCTTGAAGAAGGCGAGGAAATAGGCATGGAAAAAGAAAAACTAATAATCGCGAAAAATTTACTTGAAAAGGGCTCAACCCCTGAATTTGTGCATGAAATTACCGGACTCACTCTGGACAAAATAGAAGAATTATTATGAGGTATTAAATAAGATGTATGCCTAAAGATTATCTTTGGGCATATGCCTTTTTCTCTAATTAACTTAAAAAATTATCTGCTCACCACTGCCCAAACTACTACGCCGCTAATTACCGCCGTTACCGGAATCGCTACCAGCGTAAAAGTCTGCCAAAACTTTGAGCTTTGTGCGTATCTCGCTGATAAGGCTGACTGCGTCTTGTAGGTTTCTGACATTGCGGTTAGTTGTTTCCGCAAGTCCGCTAGTAATGTCTCTTGCTCTCTGATTATATTCTCGTAATTGGCGATTAAGTCCGCGCTCGCGTTTAAGTTCTTCTTCAAGTTTTCCAACTGTTTCTGCTGCTCTTGCGTATTGGCTAGCGAATCGTTTATCAAGTCTTGCAACTGCGCTAGGTCTTGGTCGATAGAGGAGAAATCCTGTGAGTAGACAACCGGCGACGAAAGAGAGGAGAAGAAAAAGCAGATAACGGCGGCGGTTAAGCGTGGGAAGGATTTTTTTAATTGTTTGGGATTCATTCATTATTTCTCCATTTTTTTCAAAGTGAAAGCAAGATGTATGCCTAAAAATTTCTTCCGTAGGCAGGGCAAATTGCGTGCTGTAAAAACTCTGGGGGAATTCGTCTCCGAGCCCGCTTCGCGGTCTCTACGACGAGGAACCCACAGAAGATGTTTTTCCATCACGCAATT